>ERZ1023220.119-NODE-119-length-12633-cov-6.062649_pt1 | contig 12633 bp, 15 predicted proteins | sample MGYA00380449_ERZ1023220 | MGnify/ENA primary metagenome ERZ1023220 (study PRJEB33173, sample SAMEA4830396) | metagenome | study: EMG produced TPA metagenomics assembly of the PRJEB25223 data set... | reverse complement strand
TTTAAGTTCATGCCTTCTTTGTTTCAATCTCTCTTAAAGGTGTTGAGAGTGGGGTAGTGTAGTGCTAGTTATCAAGTTCCGAATTTTAACCTTCAATAAGTAAGAAGAGGTGATTATGCTTAAAAAAGATAATATTTCCCAAGATAATCCTACTCTACAAAATTTGTATTGGCCGCCAGTAAATTACTCAATGCCAAGCAAACATATTAAATCTTATTTAACCACAGACCTCGCTTTAGACGAACTTTTAGAAAACAGTCAAGATTTTGATTAAGTTGGAGAAGTAATCAATGAGGTATTAAGTGAAATATACGCCTATATTTATGGCTATTATAAAGATAGTATGCTTTTTCAGCAACAGGATGATTTGCTGGAAAAATTAATTCTATCCAAAAAAAATTGAGCTTGAGCATTATTTTTTATACAATTGGTTGGATTTAGATGGTTTTAGCGAGGTGTCTTTTGAAAGCCAAGAATAGCTTGCAGTGTATTTTGAAAAAGAATGCATTAATAGTTTGGGCATACATCACCAATTCTTTGATTTTGTAGCAGATCAAATGAATAAAGAGCAAATTTATGGGATGAGTGCGGATGTGGCGTATTGAAAAATTTTCACACCTACTGGTTAAGGTGCCTTATGCTCCAAATTACTTCCCATGAAGATTTTCTCACTTGGAGAAATGGCAAGCCTTGGCAATTTTCCCTAACATCAAATATCTTTAACTGCCTTTTGACAATTCTGGCTTTAAAACTAGCTGCTTACGGATGTTTTACAACAACAGAGTAATGGGTTGAATGCCATTTTGAGAAAATTATTAGAGGCATGCAAAGAGTTGGGCTTAATTCAAAAGATGCTTTGGTGTATTTTGATAAGCACAAAACGATTGATCCACATCATACCTATGAACTTGTAGAAGCATTAAGATTTCAGACACCAAGATTAACCAAAAATGAGATTTCTTTAATTTACAAAGGTTCTCAATTGGCAATTAAAGTTGCTATATTGGCATACGATCGCATGCATAGATTTTATCAAGAAAACCAAAATATAGAACAGTAGCATGATATTTTTATTCTTAGCACCAATATTGGTTAGTTTGTGCTTTATCTTATTTTTTAAGAAAAGTGGCCAAACATCTGGTCTTTTTGGTGTTGTATGCGCTATTTTAATGGCGTTTACCATTCCAGAATTAAATATTAGTACATCTGTTATTAATAAAACTTTACTCAATACTTTTGTTCTATCCCTTAGTGCTTTATGTGTTATTTTGCCTGGAATTACAATGGCTTCAATTTTGGAAAATGGAGGTTATAATGCCAAGGTAAGGGAATTCTTAGACAAAACCCCAATTCCAACATCTCAAAAAATCTTGATATTGATTTTTGGCTTATTACCAGCCATTGAGTCCATTACAGGCTTTGGAATTTCTCTCATTCTGGCTGTACCGTTATTTTTTGGTCTATTCGAACAAAGAACAGCTGAAAAGCTCTCAATGCTTAGCTTGACCTCCTCCCCTTGCTAAACAAGAGGATTCCCAATATCGCTACTGGGTGTTTCCTAATTCAACGAGATTGGCTTATGCAGACTAACTACACAAGACTGACATTCTCTTCAAAGGCAAGCCCCGCAAGCCCTGCGGTTAATATGTTTTTGGCAGCATTGACATCACGGTCATGGGTGGTCTTGCATTCAGGGCAATCCCAATGGCGAGTATCAAGGCTTAAAAAGGCAAAGTGTATCCACAATTACAGCAGCGTTTAGAGCTTGGGAAAAACTGGTCTATTTTGACTAAGCTTCTACCTGCCCAATTGGCTTTGTATTCTAATTGCTGGATAAGCCTACCCCAACTTGCGTCCATAATATGCTTGGCAAGCGTGGGATTTTTAATCATGTTTTTTACTCGCAGCGTTTCAACACAAATAACTTGGTTATCGTTGATTAATTTGCAAGATAACTTGTGCAAGTTATCTAATCGACAATCTAAGATTTTATTTATTATCGCCCAATACCTTTTCTTTGAAACTTCTGGGGCGTGTACGATTATAATTGTGTTTTTGCTGACTTTGGACAGCATCAAGCACCGCAAATATCCCCACTGTTGCCACCAATCCTTTCGTTAGCAAGGCAAATATAGATGTTTTGCCTTCTGTGGTAATTTTAGTCTCAATCACCTTACCTATGTCGGCAGATTCTAATTTATTCAAATCAAATTGAGCAATAAACTCCATTTGATGTTGATGAGATAATTTTGAAAATTCAATGGCTTCTTTATGAAACTTATCATCCACACCCAAGATGAGTTTTTGAAAATTAGCCGAAACTGCCGTTAGCAACTCTTTGTCAGATTCGCTCCATTCGGCAGGGGGTTGTGATAAATATTCTTGGACAATCGGCAAATGTTTGGTGATTTGTTTGGCAGTGGTGGCGGTAGCAACGGTTTGTAAAACTGGCAAAGTGGTAACAGGTATCATGACATATCCTTGGCTAAGTAGGCGATTTATGCACTTTAACCACTTTTGACTTGTCAAAACAGAAAAAATGCCTTAGTATTATAATCTATCCCTAATATTACACAACCAACCCTAAGTAACACCAAAAACCCACTTTTAGGGATACACACAGGACAAGTAAGCCATGCCATTACATGACAATATTCGTAAATTTAGAGAGCAAAAACAGTGGTCGCAAGAATACATGGCAGAACAGCTTGGACTGTCCAAAAACGGCTATGCCAAGATAGAGCGTGGCGAGAGTCGCCCAAGCCTTGATAGATTGGAACAGATTACGGCGGTGTTTGGGATTGGTATGATTGATTTGTTTAGTGATGAACGCCAAAGCATTTGCTTAATTAGTGAAAACAGTCAGCACAGCTCCAACTATTATCATAGCGACAACGCCCTGATTTTGGAAAATGAGAAATTAAAATTAGCCCTTACCCACAAAGATGAACTACTCGCCCAAAAGGACGAACAAATTACCCTATTAAAAAATATGGTTGCGGTGTTGCAGTCATCTTAATTTACCATTTAACCCCTTGAGGGATTTGATTGTACCTTAACATGTGGCACAAAATGATGGATTTATTACGCACTCGTGCGTTATTGGCACGAATTTGGGTATATCTTGGATCGTCTAAATCCTCCCCAAAAAACACCGTCATTTCAGCAAAGGCGTTTTCAGAATCAAATCGTCCTGACAGATTTGGCAAAAACGCCCAAAGCCCTGGAATATAATCATCAGCATTAAGCATGGGGATGAACATTTCATTGACCGCCCACAAACATACCGCACGCTGAAGCGTATTTAACCCAACATAAAAGCTTGGTGACTATTGCATTTTATTGTAGTTGTATTTCGGGCTTTGCCAGGCAATGCGACCAGGTTCTTCTCGGCTCATGGTTTCGTGATACTCATGCGTGTAAATCGCGCCATTGTATTCCCCATAAGCATTGCTGCAAGCCAGTTGTGCATTTTTTGGTAGGCAGTCCACCAGCACACGAATCGACATGGGTGATTGCATGGCCTCGTAGTGATAAAGCGACCATCGGCTCATCATTGGCCAAAACCACTGTTCTTCGCACACGGGATGATACGCCCCAAAAATACCGCTGCATGTTGGGCGATAAAATGCAGGATATGACTGCTTATCATTCAAGGCTTCTTCCAAAGAGTCGGCATACTCAAATACTTGATCGTGGTATTTTTGACCACGCTGATAATAAAACTCTTCTTTGAAGTCCAAAGTGTGTCGATAACGATATTCTTGTCGCAGGTCGGACAACGCCCACACGGGTGTTGTGAGCATCCCAACGGTGGCATCAATCCCTGGGTGTTTGCCATAGTCACCAGTAAAAATTGCCTCTAGCTCCTTAGCATCTAAATTCAAAGGTTCGTTGAAATCTTTTTTTGGACTCTCTGGCTTTTTTTGAGGGTTTTGGATTGCCTCAATCATACGCTCAAGTGTCCTGCGTACCGCCGCATCTGGATCGCCAGAATCATAGATTTTTTTATCCTCATCGGTGAGCGGTGGCAGCTCAAAGTCTTGGTTTTGGGACATCATCCCTCCTCAGTTGGTTTGCGATATTAGCAACAGTTACGATTGTATGGTAGCATTGAAATGTTACCTAGCAAGCCAACACAAAGCACCCTTATATTCATAGTAACGCCTTTGGCATTTTTTCGCTTTACATACAAGTCTTTTGATTTTGGATAATGAGATAACCTCTAAAATAAAGTAGTCAAAATTCTTTTTATTATTTTTAATAATCTTCTACTTTTATAATTTTAAAGTAGTTTATTTGATTTAAAATCAATGATTTACGTCATAATATGACGAAGTATATGGGGTTAAGTGCGAAGTATATGGGGTTAAGTGCGAAGTATATGGGGTTAAGTGCGAAAAATAATAAAATATTTCGTTATTTGTGTTACTATAATAATAGATTCGTTTGCATAAAGAGATATTATGAGTAGAAAATTTTCAGATCTTAATGATCAAGAGCAAAGTATCGTTTCATTGCTTATGGACCGCTTGAAAACAACAAAAAGTGCTAATGTAGAGGCTCGATTTAATCTGCTTGATAGATTTGATCTTGATGTTAATGATCCTGTTTTTCTTGACTTTTTGATCAATATGTCAGAATTTGAACAACAACCATCTTCCTCATCTTTAAAGCCTGTAAAAGTCAAGAAATCGGTTAATAAGCCCAACCAAAAGTCTATGACTTATGCCAATAGCAAAGACTTGATCATTATTCAGAATCGGTTATTGCATGCCATAAGCCATTTGACTTTAAATGAGCGACGACTAATTTTGTTTTTATCTCCAATTGTTAGGAAAAAAATTGAAAATAATCCTGATAACCGCGTCTTTTATGTGCGCGTACAGGATTTCATTGCTGAATATAATATCAAAAGCAAAAATTACTATGGTGAATTGGAAAAAATTGCTGATAGTATAGTTAAAAAAGCTTTTTTCTTTTGGTATAAAACGCAAAATGGTAAGGCCAAAAAGGGTGTAAGTTGGGTATCTGAATGTGATTACCTGGAAAACGAAGGTCAAATCAAAATAAAACTTGATAGCACTGTGATTGAAATGTTAACAGTATTTGATAAAACAACAGGTAATTTTTGGACGCAGTATCAAAAAGAATGGATTGTAAATTTAGGGGCTTATGGCATCATTATGCTTGAAATGATTTTGAGCTCGATGGAAAGTAAGGGTTATTATACCGTTGAGCATTTACGAGAAAAATTTGACTGCATAGATACTTATAAAAAATTTTCTGATTTTAAATGTCATGTGATTGATGGAGCGATTAAGGAAATTCATAAACATACGCCTATTAAGATTGTATATGAGCAACACAAAACTGGAAGAAAGGTTACAGGTCTAACATTCTCTTATATCAATACCAATCTCAAAGAAGTAGCAAACAAAACAAAGAGTGCTAAAGAAAATAGTCAACAAAATGATCCTTTTGTAAATTTCAAAATGACTCATAAGCAAATGGCATTGTTTGCAAGTAAAATTAAAAAAGCGCACGGTGATTCAATTGATGATATTATGGCAGAGCTTTCTAATGTGCATTTGCAGTCAAAACATGTGGGGTTTTTAAAGGTGCTCGATTATGTACCCTCTGATTGGTACACAGAAGAAGAGATAAGAAGTCATTTGACTGCTGAGCAGATTAAAGAGGCTAAAATGCTTAAGAAGATAGAGGCTGACAAAATACAGGAGGATCAGAAAACCCGACTTGAAGAAGATTACGAGAAAATTTTACAAAATGCTGAAGTATTTGTGATGGCTAATCAGTATAGAATTCGGCGAAACACAGTAGAGCAGTTTCTTTTTGAAGCTGGTGACTATTTGGCCATTATCAAATCTTGGAAAAATGATTTGATGGATGAAAAATCAAGAAAGAATTTTAATAAGATTGATGAAATACTTTAACTAAACATGCGCAATTCTCCATCTGATCATCTTTTGACCTAGATGGAGATATAAGCTTAAGCCACTCAATCATAGTGTTCCTGTTCTTTGATATATTGTCTAATGGTATCAATCGCAGTACCGCCAGTCGTCAGTAAATAATATACTCTAGTCCAAAGGATGGGCTAATGGTAAAAGTGGACCAAATGTGCTGCAAATTCCTTCGTAGTAGTCGGGTGGTAGATTTTTTAGATTATATGACTGAGACCTCAAACAAATCTTGGCTATTTTTAACCACACAGGCTATTTAATAAAAATTGTAAAAAGGCAATCTTTTTTATGTCCGAATTCGGACACTTGTCCCTGTATGGTTTTTCGTATTTATATATCTTTCAATTAAAAACAGATAATTATTCAAGATATCAATGATTTTGGGCAAATATAGCCATTATTTTAGTTTTTTTGACAAAAAATTATTGAATATCGTTCAATATTAATTTAATATACTAGACAATAAATAGATTGGTACTGTCCGAATTCGGACAATAAGGGTGAAAAAATGGCAAAAGTTATCGCAATAGCCAACCATAAAGGTGGCTGTGGAAAGACTGCAACAGTGGTACACTTAGCGGCTGAATTAGCACACCTTGGGCTTAGCGTATTGGTGATTGACCTTGATCCCCAAGGCAATGCGTCAACGCATATTGGACTAAAACACCCCTCTGAATTACCTGTGACAATTCGTGATTTATTGCTAGATGGTTCACCAGCTCGATTACTTGAAGCTGTACAAGAAGAAACAAACATTGAAGGGGTATCTTTAATTTCTTCATCATTGGCACTTACAACTGATGAAGATAAAATTAAAGACAATGAGCCACGCCCATTAGAAGTATTAAGTCGCATCATTAAACCCTTTATGGATGTATATGATGTTATTTTAATTGATACTCCGCCATCTCTTCGCACATTGACTGGAAATGCTTTAGCTTGTGCTACCGATTATATCATTCCTGTATTCAGCGGTTCTCAGTATGGAATGTATGGTGTGGCAGATTTACAAGCTTACATTCAAAAAATCAAGTACATCAACCCAAGCTTAAATTTACTTGGCGCACTTTTGATACGCCATGATAAACGCCAGCTAACTTGTCAGATGATGAAAGAAGAAGCAGCACAGAAAATTGGCAGTATTATTCCTGTTGAAATTCCAAGTAGTACTAATATTGATAAAGCTGCAATCTTAGGCGTAAGCTTGCGTAAAGTTGATGCAACATCAAAAATTGCGCGTCGCTTTAAAAAACTGGCCATGTGGACAGCGCATGAAACACGATTAAAAACTTATTCAGCTGAAGAATTGGTACAGGAATAAGGACAAAAAGATGAGTAAATTAGCACAGCAACTTAAAGCCAAATTGGCCAAAAATCTAGAAATTCACGCAGCTGCTGATAAGGGCTTTGACGGCTTTGATGTTTACAAAACAAGTCGTTTAGAAACCATTGCCATTTCTGACATTCGGTCAAATCCAGTACAACCACGCACCGAATTTGATGCCAAAGCCCTGCAAGAATTGGCGGATAATATTGATAAAAATGGTCTATTGCAACCAATCACTGTACGCCAAACCGCACAAGGCTATGAAATTGTGGCTGGTGAACGCCGTTTTCGTGCAATGCAGTTGCTTGGCAAAACCAGTATTGAATGTATCATGGTACATATTACTGACCAGCAAAATGCATTGCTGGCATTGTCTGAAAACTTGGCTCGCAAGGATTTAAGTGATTATGAAACTGCTTTGGCTGTTGAAAAAATCCAAGATAGCTTTGACAACAAAACCGAACTAGCAAAAGCATTAGGCATCAGCCGTGCCAAACTTTACAAGCTGTTGTCTTTCAATGAGTTACCAAAGTCTGTTTTGATGAACTTGTCTGATAACCCAAGTATCTTATCGGCTGATACAGCTGAACAAATCAAAACTTTGAAAAAAGATTTGAATATTAACGATGACTTGTTTGGCGGCATCTTGTTAAAAGCAGTAACTATGCTAAAATCAGGTGAATTAAAGCAATCTTATTTGTCTAACTTTATTATTTCGAACGCCGTCGCCGCTGATGACTGTCCGAATTCGGACACTTCAGAAGCTGGTACTACTGAAGTGAAAGCACTGCCCATATCTAATGTTAAAAAGATGTACATTCGCGAAGGTAAGAGCGTTGGTAAAGTCAAAGCGGACGGCAAAAAGTTTGTTGTTGAACTGACTGCACAAGCTTTGACAGTTGAGCAAGAAGAAGAGCTGATGAAGTTTTTGGATGGCTTGCTGGGCGAATAATTGACAAAATGCAAGTGTCCGAATTCGGACACTTGTGCGGTACAATATAAATCAACCAAATTATAAGGATAAATTATGCTTAAACTATCCCCTAATATCAATATTAGCGAAACCGCCATTCAAGCAATGGCATCTACCGCTTTAGAATTTAGTGACGAAGTTGTAGAAAGTACCAACCCATTATTGATTGAAATCTTCCAGCGCATTCAGGCTGGTGAAACAACCCACGAACAAGAAGAGCAAAGATTAATTGATAACTTCTTAAAATTTGGGAAAATTGATGGCTGACTATTCTGAAGTTAGAAAAATTTTAGCGACATCTGCTCAATCCCAAGATGAAGCTATAGAAAAAGATCGGCTTGAACGAACCATAACATCCGTTCGCGCACAACGATTGGCACAGAATCCAATTGTTGGGAAATATGACTTTGAACACTTATCAAAAATTCATAAATATCTATTTGAAGGTTTGTATGATCACGCTGGCGAACTAAGACCTGAAACCGAATACTGGCGCAAACAAAGTGCTGACAATACCATGCTCATAGAGTTTGCCAAAGCAAGTGATTGTATTACCATCATTAAAGAAACCAGTAATTTTATTATCGATAACAACTATCTAAAAGACTTAGATAGAGAAAATTTCTTATATGAATTTGCTGTATCCTATACAGAATTTAATTACGCTCACCCTTTTCTCGAAGGAAATGGCAGGGCAACACGGATATTATTTCAGCAACTAGCCCAAGAAGCTGGATATACCTTTGATAGCCAAAAAATCGATAAAGCTGAATGGGACGCTGCCTGTATAAGATCTTGCAATCACTATATTCTATATGAACAAGAAGATGGAACAAAAATCGGCGAAGAGCAGGAACAAAATATTTATCCACTCATTGATATAATGGATAAAGTTTTGGTTAAAAAAAGAAAAGGGATTGCAAGTTGGTCAAAAATGGAAACATAACGAACTAATTGATGCTGGACTAAATAAAAAACAAGCTGATTTTGTACTTAAAGCCCAAACCAAAGGTTTTCAAATTGGTAGTACAAAGAACAGCGAACGCTTGTATAATAACCAAGAAAAATTGCTAAATTTAATCAATGATGGCAATCTGAACGAAAAAACCATGCGTGAATTTAACGCCAGTTTTGACAAAGGTAGATAGTGTCCGAATTCGGGTATATTAAATTAACGAACTTTAAAGGATAATCTTATGAAAAATCAATGCTCACCACAGCTGCAACCTAATCATAATATTGGCTGGATGTAGCGAAAAACCTACACTGCTGACTATCTTTTGACTGACAAGACTAAGCGTGTGGAAATTTTGGAAGCCTGTAAAGCAAACAAACAGAGTACAGAAAATTGTACAAATGCAAACACGGCACAGGCAGCAATTAATAAAAATATTAATGCTAAGACCAATCAACTAAACCGTCTAAAATATAAATTAATACGCCAGCAACAAAAATAATCATCAATTTCAAAATTCACTGTTCAAAGATAAGGGCATTGCCAAAGAGAAAGAACTGGCGGAACAAGTAGCCAAAGCTGAATTGGCACGAGAAAACGCCAAAAGTTAATAAACATAAAGCCCACTCAATGTGGCCTTGATTCAATTGATATAAGACATGAGAAAAAAGACTATAGAAAACCATTAGGTGATGAGCTTATTCCTTAAAGCCAAGTCAACTGACTGCCAATATCGTACCCAAGCTGCCGTATCAGAACAACGATGTTCAATGAGCCTGATTGTAATTTGATAATCAAGATTCAAATTACGCTGGAATATCGGCTCATGATGTGCAATTCTGTTTCTTAACTTGCATATTCTTTCCAAATCATTAAAGATTTCACCCCTGATTTTTGCATCTTTAGCATTGGGCAATACTATTTGTAGATGGTCATTCCAAATTTTATTATCAAAACGGGCGGTAAACAAACTTTGCTAAAAGAAAAATGGAAACTCTGGTATAACTCGGTCAATATCATCAGAATCCATTGATACCTTTATTAAGACTGTTCTTGCCTTATGTTGCAAACTGCCTACAAAAGCACTATCCCAACACCATTTATCACCATAAGCGTTTGTCAATGCTTCTGAAACCGCATTTCTTATCACAACTTCGCATACTGCTATACATTCAAGAATCGCTGAAGAAGTGTGCCCACTGATATAGTTCCAATGCTTGCTCTTGGTTAGTATATTTTTCATAAGTCGCCATTCGTGTGTGCGAAAGTAATTTTTTAATATTTTTAAATTTTATGGTTGAATTCATGACAAAAAATCTATATAATAATCTCGTTCGCTGGGAAGAATGTGGTTTTTAAACCTACAACCCAGTATTAAGCGAAAAGCCTGCCATTTGGTAGGCTTTTCTATTTTACCAGCATTGCACCCACTAAGCACAAGCCAGCACTTGACTTCCTCCCCGCCCTAAAGTGCGGGGATTCCTGCTCCCAGACGGTCAAGCTAGGCCGCAAGAATGTTCTTACCGGCATTAAATCTGAATCATGCCATGTGCCACACTTTGCACAAGTCCATTCTCTTATTGCCAAACCTGCTCTACCTTTCGGACCACTGGACATATCGCCACAGCACGAACAAGTTTGGGTAGTGTATTTTTCATTCACGATTTCAAAACGACAACCTGCATGCTTGCATTTGTATTCCAGTTGTCGTTTGAGTTCAAACCAAGCAGCATCGTAAACCGATTTGGCCAGTTTGCCTTTTTTGCTGTTAAATTGGCTGGTTTTGATATCACCAACCACAACCATGGCGTTATCTTTGACTAATTGGGTGGTGAATTTATGAATTAAGTCTAACCTTGTATTTTTGATTTTGGCATGGATTGCTTTGACACGCTGTTTGTTTTTGGAACGTTGAGCGGTGGATAACGCTTTGGCGTATTTGAGTGTTTGTTTGATTTGTAGTTTATCACCGTTTGAGGTGGTGGCACTGTCTTTAAACCTAAGTCTATGCCAACACTACCTGCTCCACATTGTGTTTTAGGATAGTCTTTGACGGTGATACACGCATACCAACGATTACGGCTGTCTTGGACAATTTGGCAAGTGTTGATTTGATATAGTGATAGGTTGTAACTGTCCCAAAGGTCAATGACTAGCTTTTGTCCTTTGGCTAGACTTAGTTGCAGGGTTGATTTCAGTGCTTTTTTACCGCTTTGTCGTGTGGCTGGGTGTTTAATGGCTGATTTCTTAAAGGGTATCCAGCCCAGTGATTTACGTTTTGAATTTGGGTTGTTGGTTCGCCAGTTGAGTTTGGCTTTTTTAAATTGCTTTCGGCTTTTGGCGTGGGTTTCATTGATGGCTTGAATGGTTTGCGAGTGCAACCCCAATAACTCACCGCTACCTTTGGTGTATTTGTTTAGGTCATAAGCACTAAAGAATTTGCCAGTTTTTTGTAGGTACTTGTAACTTAAGTCATTAACGTAGTTTCACACGAAATTAACCGAACCGCTTAGGCGGTTTAGTTGGTTTGTGTGTTTGTCTTTGATGCGTAGCTTGAGTGTTTTCATGGGTTTAAGTATAATTGAATTTTTCAATTTTACAATTGGTCTAATTATATCAAACGATTTAAGACATGGTAGGCACATTGTTTACAATCTTCATGTGCATTTGGTCTTTGTGACAAAGTATCGACGGGCAGTATTCACCAAACAAGTTCTCGATGGCCTTGAGGTTATAAAGCACCCTTATCCGTAAAAGCCATTGGATTGAAGATACACTAAGCAAGCAAGGCTTTGTCGTAACCACACAAACTCCCACAGAAGATGACATTGTGATTGTGGATGTGAGTGAAGTGCGTGTTAATCGCCCCAAAAAAACCAACAATTAAGCTACTCGGGTAAGAAAAAATGTCATACAGCCACAGTGCAATGCATCATCAATCATCGAAAGGCAATCTTACAAGTAGACAGACACTAGCATCATTCAAATGCATGACTTTAAGCTCTTTAAGCTAACAAACCCAAATTTAACAAATGCTAAGTTTATCCTAGCAGATGGTGGTTATCAAGGCATAAAACACCTACATGCTAATGCCTTTATTCCACTAAAAGCAACCAAGAAATATCCGTTGGTACAAGAAGCCAAAGACTATAATGCATTACTGTCTAAAACACGAGTAAGAGTAGAACACATCTTTGCTAAGTTTAAAGCCCTTAAAATGTTAAGAACCACTTATCGTAAATCATTGGCAAGATTTGAACTTAGGGTGAAGCTTGTGTTTGGGTGGATTGGATAGTTTTGCAGGATGTCTTATGAACAGATCTGGGTAGTTTACTAAAACGAGAATCTTTTGTAAAATAACTTTTGGGTAGAATATGATCTACCGCAACTTTAT
>ERZ1023220.118-NODE-118-length-12727-cov-120.481061_pt1 | contig 12727 bp, 8 predicted proteins | sample MGYA00380449_ERZ1023220 | MGnify/ENA primary metagenome ERZ1023220 (study PRJEB33173, sample SAMEA4830396) | metagenome | study: EMG produced TPA metagenomics assembly of the PRJEB25223 data set... | reverse complement strand
CAACACTTTACCAAACCACCTGCTCGTTTTACTGAAGCGGCTTTAGTAAAAGAATTGGAAAAACGTGGTATTGGCCGACCTTCCACTTATGCGGCAATTATTTCCACTATTCAAGAACGTGGTTATGTTCGTACTGAAAATCGTCGTTTCTATGCAGAAAAAATGGGCGAAATTGTGACTGATCGCCTCAATGAGTCTTTTGGCGAATTAATGAATTACGATTTCACCGCGAATATGGAAGATACCTTAGATAAAATTGCCTCTGGTTCAGTAAATTGGAAAACTGAATTGAATCAATTCTTTAAGGATTTTTCTAGCCAGCTTTCTAAAGCTGAATTAGATGAACTTGAAGGCGGTATGCGCCCGAATAATCTCGTGGAAACCGATATTAAATGCCCAACCTGTGGCAGAAATATGGCTATTCGTACGGCAAGCACAGGGGTATTTTTAGGATGCTCGGGTTATGCATTGCCGCCAAAAGATCGGTGTAAAACGACGATTAATTTAATTCCTGAAGCAGAATTATTGAATGTTTTAGATGAATCTTCAGAAACTAAAGCATTAATGGATCGTAAACGTTGTACAAAATGTGGAACGGCAATGGACAGCTATGTAATCGATGCCCATCGTAAAATCCATATTTGCGGTAATAATCCAAATTGTGATGGATATTTAATTGAAGAAGGCTCATTCAAAATTAAAGGTTATGATGGCCCTGTTGTTGAGTGTGATAAATGTGGTGCGGATATGCATCTAAAACTTGGTCGTTTTGGCAAGTATATGGGATGTACAAATTGTGATAACACACGCAAAATTTTGAAAAATGGCGAGGTCGCACCGCCGAAAGAAGAGCCAGTACATTTCCCTGAGTTAAAATGCGAAAAATCTGATGCATATTTTGTATTGCGTGATGGTGCGAGTGGTGTATTTATGTCAGCCCATAACTTCCCTAAATCACGCGAAACACGCCCAGTTAAAATCGCTGAACTAGTGCAATATCGCGAGCGTTTACCTGAAAAATTAGCTTATTTAGCCGATGCTCCACAAAAAGACCCAGAAGAGAATGAAGCGATTGTTCGTTTTAGTCGCAAAGAGAAAAAACAATATGTGACTTCTGAAAAAGAGGGAAAAGCGACGAAATGGATTGTTGATTTCACCAATGGAAAATGGGTTGAACGAAAGAAATAAGAAAAAAAGTGCGGTAAATTACCGCACTTTTTGTTTGTAATAAATTTTATTATGTTTTGTAGATTATCTGAGGATTAAAGGGCTGCTACAATTTCATTAATTTTATTTTTTGCGGACGCTTGGGCTTTTTCAATCGCCTCTGGCCCGAATCCAATGCCTTGTGCATAAACAAATTGCACATCTGTGATACCGATAAAACCTAAAATTGATTTCATATATTGTGTCACTAGATTTTCTTCATCATACAATCCACCAAATGCACATAACACAATGGCTTTTTTGCCTTTTAATAACCCTTCCGGTCCATTTGCCGTATATTGGAAAGTAACGTGCGGACGTGCGATAAAATCAAAATAGCTTTTTAATTGTGTTGGAACGTTTAAATTATACATCGGCGCACCAATTATCAATGTTTGTGCGTTTTTTAATTCTTCGATTAGTTTATCAGACAACGCCAGAAGTTGTTTTTCTTCTGTTGTTTTTGGTTCTCCACGCACAGCAATTGCAGCGGCGGTATCAAAATATGGAAGAGGTTGTTGGGATAAATCGCGTACTATAATGTTATTACCTTGTAATTTTTCGATAACATAATCAGCTAATTGATTAGTTTGCGAGTTATTTCCTGAAATGCTAGATTTTAATACTAATACGTTGCTCATTTTTATTCCTTAACTGGGTATTTAAAAGTGCGGTTATTCTAGCCTTTATTTTTAAGAGATAAAGCCTTTAGTCAGAAAAACATTATTTCCTTTTTGTAAAATATGGGCATTTATTTAACAATACTTCAAGAAAGTGATAGAATTCGCCACGCATTTTTTGCCTAATTTCGCTCGTTCAATGGTAGGAATGAAGCCAAGTAGGGCAAAAGTGCGGTTAATTTTTATAGAATTTTAAATGAACACGTCACCTTTCGTATGGGTGACCACTGTATAAGGAAAAAACAATGCCAATTATTACTTTACCTGACGGTTCCCAACGTCAATTCGATCGTCCTGTTTCTGTTCTTGAAGTCGCACAAGATATTGGTGCGGGTCTTGCTAAAGCCACTATCGCAGGCCGTGTAAACGGAGAACGTTGCGATGCGTGCGATGTTATTGAGCAAGATGCAACGTTAGAAATTATTACTGCAAAAGATGAAGACGGTTTAGAGATTATCCGCCATTCTTGCGCTCACTTGCTCGGACACGCTATTAAACAATTATTCCCAAATGTAAAAATGGCAATTGGTCCAACTATTGAAAACGGCTTCTATTATGATGTAGATTTAGATCGCTCTTTAACCCAAGAAGATATTGATGCAATCGAAAAACGTATGTTGGAATTGGCAAAAACAAATTATGACGTCGTGAAAAAACGTGTTACTTGGCAAGAAGCGCGTGATACCTTTGAAAAACGCGGCGAGCCATACAAAATGGCAATTTTAGATGAAAACATTGAACGTACTGCAACGCCTGCGTTATATCATCACTTAGAATATATTGATATGTGCCGTGGACCACATGTGCCAAATATGCGTTTCTGTCAGCATTTCAAATTACAAAAAGTCGCTGGTGCGTACTGGCGTGGCGACAGCAAAAACAAAATGTTACAACGTATCTATGGTACGGCTTGGGCGGATAAAAAACAACTTGCTGAATATTTAACACGCTTAGAAGAAGCGGCAAAACGTGACCACCGTAAAATTGGTAAAGCATTAGATTTATATCATATGCAAGAAGAAGCACCAGGTATGGTGTTCTGGCACAATGATGGCTGGACAATTTTCCGTGAGCTTGAAACCTTCGTGCGTACTAAATTAAAACAATACGATTATCAAGAAGTAAAAGGCCCATTTATGATGGATCGCGTATTGTGGGAAAAAACAGGTCACTGGCAAAATTACGCAGATTTAATGTTCACAACTCAATCTGAAAACCGTGAATATGCAATTAAACCGATGAACTGCCCAGGCCACGTTCAAATTTTTAATCAAGGTTTAAAATCTTACCGTGACTTACCAATCCGTATGGCGGAATTTGGTTCTTGCCATCGTAATGAACCATCAGGTTCTTTACACGGTTTAATGCGTGTTCGTGGCTTTACTCAAGATGATGCTCACATTTTCTGTACTGAAGATCAAATTGAGAGCGAAGTAACTAGCTGTATCAAAATGGTGTACGACATTTATAGCACCTTTGGTTTCACTAATATCGCAGTAAAACTTTCTACTCGCCCTGAAAATCGTATCGGTTCAGATGAAATGTGGGATCGTGCGGAAGCAGGTCTTGCAGCAGCATTAGCACACAACGGTCTTGAATATGAAATTCAAGAAGGTGAAGGCGCATTCTATGGTCCGAAAATTGAATTTGCATTACGTGATAGCATTGGCCGTGAATGGCAATGTGGTACCGTGCAATTAGACTTCGCATTACCAGGTCGTTTAGATGCAACTTATGTGGCAGAAGATAATAGCCGTAAAACCCCTGTCATGATTCATCGTGCAATTTTAGGTTCTATTGAGCGCTTTATTGGTATCATTACCGAAGAATATGCAGGTTTCTTCCCTGCATGGTTAGCCCCAACCCAAGCAGTTGTAATGAATATCACTGATAGCCAAGCTGACTATGTACAGAAAGTCGCGAAACAGCTTTCTGATGTAGGTTTACGCGTGAAAACTGATTTACGTAACGAAAAAGTGGGCTTCAAAATTCGTGAGCATACTTTACGCCGTGTGCCTTATATGCTTGTTTGTGGTGATAAAGAAATCGCAGAAGGCAAAGTGGCAGTACGTACCCGTAAAGGTGCTGATTTAGGCACATTTACTGTGGAAGAATTTGCGGAAATCTTAAAAAATCAAGTAAGAAGCCGTGAATTAAAGTTATTGAATGAAGAATAATACTTCTCGAAAATAACCAATATAATTTACTGTTTAGACAGTAATTTCAATTTAACGGTGATCGTTTAAGCAATCACCGTTATTTTTATCTGTTTCAGATCTGTTGAGATTTCATTTATTTTCTAATAAGCAGCTGCTTTTAATACGCTGACAAATCTGCCTGATTTTTTTAGAGCTTTTTGCGCCAACGCATCTATTGTGGCTTTTGTCGCTAACTGATCTAAATGTTGATAGGTATAAATGGCATCTGGATTATCTTGTTGCCAGTAACTTTCTTCAATAATTGAAGCAATTGAAACTAAAGAATCAAATTCACGTCGAATCTGAGTATGTTGTTCCGCTAGTTTTTTACGTAATAAGTTTTCATCAATGCCATTTTTTACAATGTCATCTAGTACCTGATTTGTAAGATGCGTAAGTTCCTCCACGCGCTTAGGGTCGCAACTAAATTCAATTTTCCCCTCAATTTGTGGTGCATAAACATCTTGCATAAACCAACTATTTACAGAATAAATACCAGAAACTTTTTCACGTAGAATTAAGCGTAATTTTTCTTGCACAATATCCGCAAGAATATTGAATAAATATTTTTGTTCTGTTCGCCAAGTATTATCTGCGGTAAGGTATATTTCTACATCAGCTCTCGGTTCTTTCAAGCCATTCATAATAAATGATTGAGTTGGTGTATGAATAATAGTTGGGACAAAGTGACGTATCTGAGTTTTTGATTCAACTGAAGCTAAATAACGTTCTGCCAATTTCTTTACTTGATTAAGTTCAATATCGCCAATAATAAAATAGGTAAAATCTGTTTTATTTAAAATATAACGTTGATAAGCGTTACTTAATTGGTTTTTATCAAATGCTAATTGCTGTGCTTGTTTTTGACTATAGACAGTTTCAATATTTGGAAAGCGTAGTTTTGAAACGGCTTGCATAAATTGTGTTTCTAAATCAATTTGTTTGAAATAATCACGGGTTTCACGTCGATATTTTTCTAAGGCAAGATCGGATATAGGCGAAGAACGTAATTTTAAGCGGAACAATGTTAGTAAATTTTCCAAATCTTTAGGTTTAGATACACCAGTAAAACCTTGTTTATCATCATCAATCACAGTTGCAATTACCAATGGATCACGCGAAAAAATTTGATTAACCGCAGAAAGAGAAAGTTCTCCAACACCTGTTTCATCAACTACACTAACGGCAGCACGTAATAAGTGATAGTCCTTATCTGGGATAGAACGTAAACCACCTTGAGTAACAGCACGAAAATGTACTTGATTTGGAGTTTTGTCACTATAGTGATAGATCAATTTACTTCCATTACTTAAACGAAATTCATAAATATCGCCGCGATCCCAATATTTTTCTTGAGAAAGTGAGCCTGTATTAAATGTTAAGTGCGGTAATTTTTCGATTTGTTTTTTTTCATCCCATTGGTGTTGTTGCATTTCCATTGCATTGTTCCAACGAGTTTCTATTTCTGCTACATCAAAAGGCAAGGCTTTTTGTGGCAAAGGTTGAGTGATTAATAATAATTTTGCTTTTAATGCTAAGGTTTGATTTAACGTGCGTTGTAAATCAGCTAATGTAATTTGAGATAAAAAACGTTTATTGAGTTCATAACGATCATTTACGCTCAATACCACTTGCTTATTTGCCACAGAAGTAATGAGATCATCGGCAATTTTTAAGCTACCAGAACGAATATTTAATTGTTTTTCATTGAGTTGAGTTAAGCGTTTAATTTCGCCGTTTAATTCATTTTGAGTAAAACCTTGTTGTTTTATACTGGCAATAAAGGCAAATAATTTATCTATCGTTTTTGAATATTGTGTATCTATAAGCTGGAGAGAAAAAATGCTTTGTAGTGTTTCTTTACCTAAATGAGTGCGATAAAAATTTGCAGAATCTACGCCATTTTCTGTTTTCTTTTCCCATTGCTGTAAACGTAAGTTAAGCAATCGAGTGGTAATTTGCTGAATTAATTCCTGTTTATAACTCGCTAATGTATTGGTTTCAATTGTATTTTCAAAAAAACTTAATTCAATACTCGGAATTGTTGTGCCTTGTTCTGAAATAGAATCTAATCGCCATTTGTTGATAAGAGGAATATTAAAATCAATTTTTTCCAATGTTGTTTTAGTAATTGGGTTTTCTTGAGATAGGTTTTGTTTTAATAGTTTTACTACTTGTTTTGTATCAATATCGCCTACAATAATTACTGACATATTATCTGGTCGATACCATTTGTGGTAAAAATCAGCGACGCGTTTAGCTGAAATTGTTTTAATAATATCCATATCTCCAATAGGATCACGCAATACATAACGAGAACCCGCCATTTCAATAGCACTTTTCTTATTGCCAATACGTAGCATTGGGCTTAAACGTCTCCGCCATTCTTCTTGTACTACACCACGTTCGCCATCCACATCTTTAGGCAAAAAAGTAATATTATTCATCCATTCATTGATGACATCAAAAGCCAATTCTAATTTTTGCTGATTGTTGCTATCTAAATTTAAAGTATAGACTGTATTTTCAAAATCGGTGAAAGCATTAATATCTCGTGCAAATTTCATTCCAAGTTTTTCTAACGCATTAATAATTTGATTTTCTGGATATTTCTTTGAGCCATTAAATGCCATATGTTCAACTAAATGGGCAATGCCTTTTTGATCATCATCTTCGTGCATTGAGCCTGCATTAATTACTAATCGAATATAAACGCGTTCTTTGGGTTCAGTATTTTTTAATACAAAGTATTGCAGACCATTTGATAGTTTACCGTGCTGAATATTTGGATCAAAAGGTAAATCACTATTGGGCGATAGTTCCAAGGATTGACAAGCAATTAGTGAAAAGATAAGCAAAAAAAGTGCGGTTGTTTTTTTCATTATTTTTACCTAGAAAAAAGAAAACTCTACGCTAAATAAAATAAGCGTAGAGTAGGGCTGGTGGATATTTCAAAAGCCCACAAGCCCTATACATTGAAAAAAATTAGAATTGATAGCCAACTTCTAGCCAAAATTCACGCCCAGGCGTATAAACACCGTATTCATCGTTAATGGAAATAGTAGTGACTTTATTTTTACGTGTTTTATTAAGTACATTTAAAATATCTACTTGCATATAAACGCTATGCTTACCCCGAATGGTGGGTTGCCAACGGATACTACTGTCCCATTGTGTATGTCTGCCGTAATGATAGCTACGATAGCGTGGAGGAGCATCGTCGTCATAGTTATCTTCATTAATTGGATCATAACGACGAATTGGTGCTTTCATATACACTTTATTTGACCAAGTAATATCGTAATCTGGTATCGTCATATCAATACCTAGACGAGCAATCCAATCTTCGGTGTTACTATTAACTTGTCGTAACATTTCACGATAAGTCATTAATTTACCATCTAAAAAAACAGGTTTATTCAGATCAAATTCTTCGCCATCAGCTCGTTTTGTATTTAGCCAATCAAAACCAAGTGACATAGTCCAATAAGTTTTACCTAATTTCCAAGGTTCTATATTGTTAAGTTGGAAAGTATAAATATCAACACCAAACGGACGTCCATTAATATAACTACTTTTCTTTATTCCCTTTACAGGCTCTCGTTTCAATATGATACGATTTTTATTATCACGATGAATATAACCGAGTTTGAGTGCTAAATTACCCATATTTTGGTCAAAACTTAAACTTAATTCATCTGCATAAGGGCTTTTTAGGGATGAAAAGTTTTGATGCTGGCGTGTTTGATCATTATTGAGCTTTAAAATACCATTCGCTAATTTTAAAGAAGCAAAAGAACGACCGTAATAACGATTTAAACCTAGTGTAAATCCTGTATTATCCCAAGGACGGTAACGTGCAACAAAGCGCGGGGCGATATTATTATTTTTTAAATAATCATCACGTTCAATGCGAATGCCTGGTCGAAACTCAAATTTACGCCATTTAATTAAATCTTCAGCATAAGCCACAATATTCTGATAGGTGGTTTTAACGCGACCTTTTGATGTTGTACTTTCTGATAAAGGTGAATTATCCATAGTCCCATTTTTCAAAGTAGATGATATTATTTTTGAATGAACATCTTGTGGGCGATAAAATTGGTATTTAGTTGCCTGATAAATTCCACCAATAGAAACAGAATGCTCGGTAGAAGCTAAATAAAAAGGATCCATTACATATTCAGTTGAAAAATGTAAATTATCTTGGGTTAAACGGCTATTACCATATCCGCCTTTTTCGAAATTATAAAGTGGATCATAATTTTCATCTGACACCGATGTTGTTTCAACATTATTCGAGGATGATTTTCGCTTATCTTTAAAACGATCGTATGCTAAAGTATTTGTCCAAACGCCAGAGTTGAATGAATGTACCCAAGCTAGTGTTGCCCCCAATGCTTGATGATAATCGCTTACATTGTTACCTATATTTTCCTTGAAATATTTCAATTCTTTATAATTTGAATAACGTAAACCGAGTTCAATACGTTCTTTTTCTTGCGGTGTCCAATTGAAATTTAATAAAAGATTATCGGAAAGTCGTTGATGATTTTGTTTGTCTAACTGTGCTTTGTTATTGGCATTTTGATCAAAGCCAATTAAACGATTTTGTTCAATAGATGATGTTCTACGGCTATAGCCAAAAACCATTCCTAAATTATCATTTAGTCTTTTTTCAGCCAAAATATTGAATGTTTGTTTATTGTATTTAGGTTGTAACTCTGCCGCACCAGAATCATCGGGTCTTACTTGTTTAAGTATTTTTTGTACTGAGTCTCCAGCTTCCATTTTTGCCCAAGAGGAATTTGTCGTGCGATATTTAAGTTTTATGCTATCAGTGCCGCTATATTGTTTCGTTTTAGCAATAACGGCACCACCCATAAAGCCCCCTAAGCTCGCAGAAATATTACTATCTTGTACTTCCACTTTAGAAAGCATAGTCGCATCAAAAAAATAAGCTTGAGTGTGACTAATTCCTGGAACAACTTGCATAGCACCGTCAAAAATACTGTTATCAATAGCAAGATCATTATTTATATTGACATTATCAACAAAGTAGGCGGTTTGATTTGGATCGGCACCGTTAATTGAAATATTTTCAGGCTTGATTTCTCCACGTTGAAAACCATTTTGGTCACTATTTTCATAACGAATATGGGGATTAGAACGAAGATAATCAGTGATGTTACCGTTTGATGTTGGTGTTTTACTTATCTCATCAGAAGAAAGGGTTTTAACGGAAGAAAGTGATTTATTATTGTCGCCATATACAACAATTTCGGGCAATATATTTTTATTGGTTGTTGGTTGTTGGTTGTTGGTTGTTTCAACAGTTTTCCCCATAACAAATGGACTGACAAATGTTGAGCAGAATAACAACATTAATGGCTTTTTTTGATACATAGTATAGTTCCCTAAAACAAAAGATAGAAATAAGAATGATTATCATTATATTTTTTAAAATTTATGAATACAAGGGGAATTCGACTTAAAATAGGTATCAAATAAATAAAAACCGCACTTTAAAAGTGCGGTTATATTCAATTCTGTTTGTATGGAAGAAATTATTCTACGCCAACCATTACAGAAGTTGCTTTGATGATTGCGTATGCTTCTTTACCAACTTCTAAGTTTAATTCTTTAACTGCTGCTAAAGACACAGTTGAAGAAAGCACGTTACCGCCACCGATATCAATGTGAACGATTGCATTTACTGAACCATTTTCGATTGAAACAACTTTACCTTTTAATTGGTTTCTTGCACTAATTTTCATAATATTTCCTTGTTAGTTAGGGTTTAAAAGAGCCTGTATTTTATCTTACAAAAACAAGTCGTAAATAAACTAAGCGTTTAAAACTTTCAAAAAATTGACCGCACTTTTATAGGCATTTTGCAGGTTTCGGCAAGCCTGCTAATTTGGTAGCTTGTTTTGCTGGGCCTTCAGGAAATAAGCGTTGCAAATAACGGCTGTTACCTTTATCCGCACCAAGCTTTTCCGCCATGGCTTTTACCAACATACGGATGGCTGGGGAGGTGTTATATTCTTGATAAAAGTCTCGCACAAAATAAATCACTTCCCAATGTGCATCAGTTAATTCAATACTTTCTAACTGTGCAATAGCTTGAGCGACATCTTCGTTCCATTGTTGGCTATGGAGCAAATAACCGTCTTTGTCAGTTTCAACTTCAATTCCATTGATATTCAACATATTAATTTACTTCTTTAAAGTTAATCATTTCCTTGTTTGAAAAATCGGTTTGATCTTCGTCCTCAAATTGCATTGGCGTGATTCGTTCTTCATCAAATGCGGTATCGCCTTCAATGCCATCAATTAGTTGCCCATGTTTGATGCCTTTGAAATCAAATAATTTCGGATCACACATATGTGACAATGTAATGTTTTGCATTGCGCTAAACATAGTTTCTAAGCGTCCAGGATATTGACGATCCCAAGTATTAAGCATTTCTTTCACCACTTGGCGTTGAAGATTTGGTTGTGAGCCACATAGGTTACAAGGAATAATCGGAAATTCTTTCGCGATGGCATATTTTTCAATATCTTTTTCTTTGCAATAAGCAAGCGGACGAATCACAATTTGTTTACCATCGTCAGAAATCAATTTAGGTGGCATGGATTTCATTTTGCCGCCATAAAACATATTTAAAAATAGTGTCGCTAACATATCGTCTCGGTGGTGTCCTAAAGCGATTTTGGTTGCACCAAGTTCTGTGGCGGTACGATATAAAATTCCACGGCGTAGGCGAGAGCAGAGTGAACAAGTGGTTTTTCCTTCTGGAATTTTTTCTTTCACAATTCCGTAAGTATTTTCTTGTACGATTTTGTAATCTACGCCAATGCTTTCTAAATATTCGGGCAATACGTGTTCTGGAAAACCTGGTTGTTTTTGATCGAGATTTACTGCCACAATATCAAATTTAATCGGTGCGCTTTGCTGTAAATTCAACAAAATATCCAGAAGCGTATAACTGTCTTTGCCTCCGGATAAACAGACCATGACTTTATCGCCATCTTCGATCATTCCAAAATCTGCAATAGCGTTGCCTACATTACGGCGAAGACGTTTTTGTAATTTATTGAAATTATAGGTTTGTTTTTTTTCTTGTTGGGCTAACTGGGTTAATTCGCTCATTCTGTTATCTTTAGTTATTCATGAAAGGCGCACATTATACGTGAAAAATAGGAAAAGTGCGGTCAATTCAAAAGAAGATTTTTAAGATCCGCAAAAAATCCTGTATAATCTTTCCAATTTTTTGTTCAATTTTAACGCTTTGCAATTCAATGATTGAAACATCCCAAACTATTCCTGAACTCGTCTCTTGGGCAAAAGATCGCGAGTTTTCTTTGAATTTACCTACCGAGCGCTTGGTTTTCCTGCTGGCGATTGCAATTTATAACAACGAACGTTTAGACGGCGAAATGTTAGAAGCCGATCTTGTGGATATTTTCCGCCACACGATGAATGCTTTTGAGCAATCCACGGATGCCATTGCAACACGAGCGAATAATGCAATTAATGAATTAGTGAAACAACGTTTGTTAAACCGTTTTAGTAGCGAATTTACTGAGGGCTTGGCGATTTATCGTTTAACGCCATTAGGTGTTGGCGTGTCTGATTATTACATTCGTCAGCGTGAATTTTCCGCATTGCGTCTTTCTGTACAGCTTTCCATTGTGGCAGATGAAATTCAACGTGCTTCTGATTCAGCAGAAGAGGGCGTGGAGAATAACGAAAACGAACATTATTGGCGTCGTAATGTGTTTGCGCCATTAAAATATTCCGTGGCAGAAATTTTTGATAGCATCGATCTTTCACAACGCATTATGGATGAAAACCAGCAAAGTATTAAAGATGAAATTGCAGAGCTTCTTACTAAAGATTGGCAAGCGGCAATTTCAAGCTGTGAACGTTTATTAGATGAAACATCAGGGAATTTACGCGAATTGCAAGATACACTAAACGCCGCAGGCGATAAATTGCAAGCACAATTATTACGTATTCAAGATTGTGTGATCGGGCGTGATGACTTGTATTTTATCGATCAATTAATTACAGATTTACAATCTAAACTTGACCGAATTATTAGCTGGGGACAACAAGCCATCGACTTATGGATTGGTTATGACCGCCATGTGCATAAATTTATTCGTACTGCCATTGATATGGATAAAAATCGCGTGTTTTCACAACGTTTACGTAATTCTATTCATCATTATTTTGATCATCCTTGGTTCTTATGGACAGCGCAAGCGGAACGTTTAGTCGATCTGCGCGATGAAGAAATGGTATTGCGTGAAGATGATGCTTTAGGTGAATTACCAGAAGAATTGCAATACGAATCCCTTTCTGATTTACACGATCAAATTGTAGAGCATATGCAAGGCTTACTGATTGCTTATCGTGAAAATAACCGTCCGATTGATTTGAGTTTAGTGTTAAAAGAACAACTGGAAAATTATCCACTTTCTCGTCATTTTGATGTAGCTCGAATCATTGTTGATCAAGCAGTGCGCCTTGGTATGGCAAATAATGATTTATCGGGCATTTATCCAGCTTGGCAAGCAATTAATAAACGTGGCGCAGAAGTGCAAGCGCATGTGATTGATAAGTATTGATTT
>ERZ1023220.117-NODE-117-length-12732-cov-39.671531_pt1 | contig 12732 bp, 7 predicted proteins | sample MGYA00380449_ERZ1023220 | MGnify/ENA primary metagenome ERZ1023220 (study PRJEB33173, sample SAMEA4830396) | metagenome | study: EMG produced TPA metagenomics assembly of the PRJEB25223 data set... | reverse complement strand
TGGAAGCGACCAATAATCTCATCAAACTTATCAAGCGCAATGCCTTTGGTTTTCGAAACTTTGAAAACTTCAAAAAACGGATTTTTATCGCTCTGAATATCAAAAAAGAAAGGACAAAATTTGTCCTTTCTCGAGCTTAGCTTTTTTTCAACCCACTACAGTTGACAAAGAGCCGGAAAAAGGAACAGCCTTAGCTTTCCTTTCATTTCTTTTTATTTCCCTCGTAGTAAACGTGCTAGCTTCCACAAAACAAACAGGATTCCCAGAAATGCCAGTACCACTAGCCCACGGTACAACCATTGAGAGGTTGCAACACGCGATACAGATTGTCCTTCTTTCGTAAAAGCAACCCTCGCAACTGCAGCTGTTTGTGGATCTGATTTTTGATAAACAGCGACTCGTTCAAAATTCACTAATAAGCGTTTATTAAAGGTAGGAATCGGATCGCAGGTTATCAAGGTCATGATATTTTTAGAGCTAACCGATTCTAATTTTTCCCATTCCGACGGTAAAATAATCTCTGTGTCCATCATCTGATATTCTACAATTTCCTGGCCATTATCATAATAAAGAGCATCTCCAACTTTTAGCTGATCCAAATGGCGGAAAAAGACATGGCTTGGTTCTGCACGGTGCCCAGCAATCACTGAACGAATCCCTTTTCCCTCAACAGGAAGAGGCGTCCCATCCACATGGGCCAACCCCATTGCTAAATGATGGTAATCCGCTCCTAGATAAACTGGCTCCATGATTTCCAAACTCGGAATCGACAAATAGCCGTAGACTGCATCAGGATCGTCAGACACTTGGTAATTTACCTCATACCCTTCCGCCAAAAAAGGATCTACAATACGATTTTGCGAATCCAAGCGTTGATTGTAATCAAGCGACCGTTGCAATTGCTCTTGGTAACTGTCGGCCGTCACAGATTCTGAAAATATCTCATGACCTTTTACTTGTCCTAAAGACTGTAACACCATCTGCCCAAAACAATAAACAGGAATCACCAATGCTACCAGCATCAGCAAATACCCTAGTAATTTCTGTAGCTTAGCCTTTGACATGATGCTCCTCCAATTGTTTTTCTAGCCCTTTGACAATGCGACGATGACGATACACCCCGTAACTCAATACCAGAATCATAACCAACGCCGCTAGCAATAACCACAACCAGAATTGCCCACGCTCTCTCACCGCTCGATTTCGCTCTGCAATTGGTGCCGTATACGGAATCCGCTTCCCACGTACCAACAGACGATGACTGTTAATCATATACGGTGTACAGGTCAACAAGGTCGCATAATCTTCCCCATGTTGAATCAAGACAGGCTCAAAGTCATTTGGCTCAACCGTCAAAATCTGATCCACTTGGTAGGCCAACACCTGGTCTAAAACGTGAAGATAAAAGACATCCCCTTTTTTCATCTTATCCAATTGACTAAACAGTTCTGCCGTCGGTAATCCTCTATGAGCAGTGACAACTGTGTGGGTATTTTCACCACCAACCGGTAACGAAGCTCCCTCTAGCAATCCTGCGCCCTTCTGAAGAATTTCCTCACTCGTTCCGACATACATCGGAATTTCCTGATCAATCGCAGGAATTTCCACATAGCCAATCCGCTCATGGACCTTTAGCATATTGGCATATTCTGAGACGCCTTTCTTTTTCTCTTGCTCTGTAAAAGGATCAAGAATTTCAGATGGTTTCAAGGTCGCATTGAAGGCTTGAGCCAAGCGCCAACGCTCCTCAAGTTCTGCCTTATCCATCTGGGAAACCGTCTCATCAAACTCTTTAATAACCTCGTTTGACTCAATACGATAATAATAACGAGACACCAATGGATATATCGCAACGGCGAATCCTACTAAGAAAATCAGAAGAAGGATCAGCGGATGTTTCTTCTTTTTTGTGCCTTTTTTTCGTGAACGTCTACTGTTGTCCATCCTCCACCTTCACTTCCTTCCTTGCTGCTTTCAGCGCCTTCAAAGCCTTTTCCGGTTGTTTTTTCTTCTTGCGCAAGCGTCGAATAATCCATAAAAGAATCACAATCAAACCAACTGCCACATAAAACAGGTAGCGATAGAGATGACTGAGTTTGTTTGCTGCAATAAATTCTTCCTCAACCTCTGCTACGTACGGTATCCGATGCCCCCGAACCAATAGACGATGGGTATTGATCATGTATGGCGTACAAGTCAGCAAGGTCACATAATCATGACCTGGTACAATCAATAAATCATCAAAGTTCGTCGGCTCAATCACCTTTACTTGATCCACTTGATAGGCCATCACTTCCTTGATATTGTGCACATAAAACTTATCCCCAACTTTAAGTTTGGTCAAATCCGTAAACATCTTAGCTGTTGGCAAACCTGTATGTGCCGTAATCACCGCATGGGTCGAATTGCCTCCGATCGGCAGAGAAGTTCCCTCTAGATGCCCAGCCCCTTGCTGCAATACCTCTTCAGCAGTACCAGCATAAACCGGCAAATCCACGTCAATAACGGGGATTTCCACATGCCCCATCCGCTCATGGATTTCTAACATACGTGCATACTCTGCTCGCCCTTTTTTCTTCATTTCTTCCGACCAAGGATCGCCACTCACTACATTATTCAAAGAGTCATTGAAGGCTTGTGCCAATTTCATTCGTTCATCAATGTCAGCCTCATCCAACGTTGCTTTTTCCTTATCAAAGTCAGCAATTTGTTGATTTGATTCCACTCGATAATACAAGCGAGACACCAGCGGATACGCCATTACCGCCATTCCAATGAAAAATACCACTCCTAATAGGAGATTATTTCGTTTTTGCTTTTTTGTTTTTACCATTTTTATCAGCATCCCTTTATCTTCAAACTCATCATTTTATCGCTTTTCCTAACAGACAATCCTATCTGCTAAGAGAAACGAGAAAATCTCATTTCTTTCTGATTCACCATCCATTTTAAATCAGAATCCCAGTCCTGTCCATTCCTAAAATGATTACCAGACCAGTCCTATCGTTTTACAAACAATAACCCACAATGAGGCTGGCACAATCTGCCCAGCCTCATATCCGTTATTGTGATTCATGCCACATCACCATGATTCCTGATTAACATCACCTCAGAGTACTCTGGTCTTCCCTTCAGCCTGCTATCTTTTTCATAATGATGTACATTGAATATCAGTTATTTGGTTTTTTCGTAAGATAATAACCACTACCAAACAACAAAATGGCAACAAGCATCAAGATATACAAGGTTTCTTCCCCTGTATCTGGCACATCAATCCGTGGTCGCTTGTTATTTTTAACCACTGTTACCAGTTCCTTACGAGTATCTTTCCCGATTGTAAAGGAAACAGGCGATGTTAATTGAACATAACCAGTTGGAGCTTGGAGCTCCCATAAATAGTATGTCCCATACTCTAGACCTTCCACTCGGAAACGACCATCTTTCCCTGATGTTACAACTACTTCCTTACCATTTTGAAGAACAGGAGTATAGTGTCCGCTTTCTTCTTTCATGACTTTGAACATTGCCCCTTGAAGAGAGGTATTGGTCCGACCATCCACCTTCATAAAGTCAACATTGCCACGTGGTAATTTCTGATTGACAACCGTAATCGTCACCAGCTGATGATCTACCAGCTGGACATCCGTATCCAGCGTCGTAACAGCATAGCCTGCCAGTGGCTCCACCTCCTTGAAACGATAGTTCCCAAGAGGAAGATTTGTCACAAAAATCTCTCCATTTTTATCAGTATAGAGAGTTCTCCCTACTTGACCAGAAGAACTGTAACGGTATTCTCCAATCAAGGGAACCTCTTTTTCAGAACCATCTCTTGCTACTGATACCAATTTAAAGCCGACACCCTCCAAGCGATTGTGGTCTTGATCCACCTTTATCAGCTTCACCTTTGTTGTCATTGTATCTGTTTTTTTCGCTACAATGACCAAAGGCTCTACCGTTTGATCTGTCATTTCAAAAAGAAATTCAGCTGGATAAGAAACCGCATCCGTCTGGATAATAGAGCGAACATAGTAAAGACCATTTGGAATATGAGATACTTCAATCTGATTCTCAAGGAAGGTCATCTCAAACGAAGTCTTTTTGAAAGAAGAAAGTTTATTCTCATCCCACGAATGCAAGTCTCTTACAATTTGCACCCGATCATCATAGGAATACGAATCATCCAACTTCCATACTTGCAACCGATGACCATCACGAGATGGCAATTGACTAACCACCTCCTGATAGTTCTCCAATTGCAAGACCAACGTGTGATCTTCTTGCGCTTGGACTGCATGTGCACCCCATACAAGAGAAAAACACAGAGCCATAACAAAGAAGATACGACTAATCATTTTCTGCATTTTCTGCATTGTCATCAATGGCTCCTTTCTCTCTTACTTAAGCAAGTTGATCCTCATCTTTGTTGTTTTTAACATATGCGTACACTGCAATACCCATAATCGCAGCCCCCGCTACAGCAAAGATAATTGTACCAATACCACCCGTTTGTGGGATAGTGATTTTTTTGTTGACTACTTTTGTAGCGTCATTCTTTTGAACATCTTTTAAGTAATTAAACTCACCTTGATTCCAAGAACCTGCTCCAACAACAAATTCTACATCATCAATTTTCGCAAAACCTTCTGGAGCTTTAATTTCTTCTAATTTATAAGTACCAGCAGCAAGACCTGAAATTTGGAATTGACCATCCGTATTAGAAGTAAGAACCATTGCTTCATCTTTTCCAGCTACTTCAACATAACCAAATTTGGCTTCTTTGTAAGCTACATTGTATTCTTGCTGTGCTTGATCTACTAGAGCTTGAGCGGCTTGCTTATCTGCAGCATTTGTGTAAGCTGCTACCGCTGCATCCAATTTTTGTTTTGCAGTTGCTGCTGCTTTTTCATCTGCAGCTTGTTGTGCAGTTGACTTAAAGGCAATATATTTATTGCTATCTGCTTTTTTAACAACGAACTGCGCATTTTCTAGACGAGTATCTTTTTGGTCTACTTTGACAAACTTTTTACCGTATGTTTTTACACGTGGTTCTTCAGGATTGATTGGAGCTGGGTTATTATCTTTCCAGTTTTTTACCCCCAACTTCCCTTTGCTCTCTACTGTGTATTCAGCTGAGTATCCATTATATTCTTCTTCAACTTTGTATTCAATAGAATTATCTAGACCACTCCAAGTATATGTCCAATTATTTTCTGAAAGTTCTACAGGAGCACCGACTTTCTCACCAGTCTTGGCATTTACAAGTTGAACAGTCGCTTTCACCCCCTCAGGAGCAGGTTGACTGTCCCATGTCTTAGTTACTGTAATTTGACCATTATTAGGTTTAGTTGGTTTTGGAGTATTCCCATGATCTTGATGATTTCCGTAATGATATGTAATATCGTTACTTTCAGGAATGTCTGCAACAGCAAGTGAGTTCAAAGTAGCTGAGTAAGTAATTTGGATTTTTTGGTCTGCATCCTTACCATTAATTTTAGCTAAACCTGCTTCTGTTAATTTTAAGTTAAAGCCATTATTTCCTTTAGTGACTTCATAATCAGCTTGATCCATAGCTACATTATTCAAAGTAATTGTTACATCTTCATTATAAGTTAGACCTTCTGTCATTTCATCTGACCAAAATGAAGTTGCAAATGTTGCATTACTTGGAATTGTTGTATTAACAACATATGGGATTTTAGTACCGATAGACAGACCATTTTGATCGTTATAATTCAAAGTATCAGCAATTCTTTTATCTACAACTGGTTTATTATATGAATTTTTAGGGAAAACATGTGCATCAATTACTGTACCATTATTGTTAACAAGTGGAAGAGTTACAAGAGCAGGTACGGCTTTTGAACCTGTTAATACTTGCCCATTAGGACCAACATAGGTAGTCTTTGTTCTATCCTCACGAATACGATACACACCTTTAAGAGTACTGGTTTCAATTTTAAGTCCATCTTTAGTTGTCAAACCACCATGAACTGTTGTCCATTTACTATCATCTTTAAGATTTTCTTTTTCCTTACCATCAGTCAAATTATACTTTTGTAATTCAAAGTATACATTTGGAATTTCCTCAGCTACAACTCCAGTTAAATCTTTTAAACTAGATTGAGTTCCATCATATCCTTTAGGACCGTTTGTATCCCAAGTCTTTAAATCATCTTCTGAGAGCAGTAACTTATGGATTGTTAAAGTTTTAGTAACAGCATCTGGTGCTGTACTAACATTGTCCGCCGCAAAAACTGTTGCAGCTGAAAACAGGCTACTCGCTGTCAGTAATAAGGCAGCAAGCATTGTTAAAAATTTGTTGATTGATTTCATGATTTCTCCTTATTCATATCTCTTAAAATCAACTGTGAGCAATGTAATGAATTACACATGACAATAATAATCCTTTTTTCTGTGCAAGTTTTCGAAAACATCTCCCCTTTCAATGGTGGTTTACTTGGCGAAGAAAACTGTTTTCACCAAGTAAACTTAAATCTCTTCTTGAGTGCTACTTCTTAAAAGTATCGCTCAGAGTATCGATATTATCATTTCTCATTGCTACACTTTACGGATGTTTCCGTGTGTATAATAGAACTCCTCCCATCATCATGCAACCTATCAGATAGAATGGCAACATTCCGATACCACCAGTTCGAGGATATTCTCTTTTTGGAGGAATTGGCTCATTTGTGATATAGTGCTTATCATTCGTAAACTCGTAACCCGCTGGTATATCTTGTGGAACGATTGAAGTCACATCTCTGACTTCTCCATTTACTATTTGGAAGGCAACGATAGGCTTATTTTGAACGGGTTTATAACCAGCTGGTTCAGAATTTTCAAATAATCGATATTTCCCATCTGACAGATTTTTAAAGGTCAACTTACCATCTTCACCTGTTCTCACATTTTGATAAGTGCCATTTTGATCAATAGCTCCATAAATATCTGGATAATCCGGATGTTGTTTTTGAAGACTAAAGACCGCATCTCTCAGTGGTTTTTTATCATTCTTATTGATCTTAATAAACTCAATTTCACCAAGTTTTTTCTCTTTTGGAATTGTGATTTCTGGATACTTTCGTACATCACGAATCTTAGGAATCGGGAAGTCGCGCACTGTGTTCTTTTCTACTTCCTTAGGGTGTAGGGTTGTTCGACCATTCGTGTCATAGAATTTATTGCTTACAAATTGGTCATTCAAGCGAACATTATAAGTCAATGTAACTTTTTCACCCGTTCCAAGGTACAAACCTGTTACACGAATCCTTTTCTCAGTCGTATCATAGAACACTTTTGCATTTTTTAGCAAGCCACCATCATTTTGTGGTCCCCCAGTAGGGACATTATTCACCAACGAACTACCATCGTTTGCAGTTAAAGTGTAATCCGCTGGATCAAACCTTCCATCTGCTCCCAATTGGAAATCAATTAGTTCACCCATCGGGTCTGTAATCGTACCATTTTCGATAGATTTCTTCTCATTGACGATAGTATAGAAGTAGCGATTCAATTCTTGTAAAATCTGAGATGGATCTGCTACGTTAGTGTAGTTGTCAGGAGAACTAGAGATGCTCTGCATAAATCTAGTAGCCGTTGCTTCATCCGTACCAGGATCCCCGTTTACACCAACCCCAACAGTGAAGACATCATAGCCATCCTGAGCCATATTTCCGTTATAATACCAAGTCGTAGGGTCACCATGGTTGGTAATCCAATCGGTACTAGAGTTAAATGGATAGGCTAGAATACTATCACGCCAATATAAATACAAGTCAGTTCCATAGAACCTATATCCCGCTGAAACTAATTTAGCTCTCTGCTCCATGGAGGTGATTGAAAGTATTTGATGAACTCCGTATTGGTCTGTTACAGGTTTCTTCGTAAACATCTGATAACTTTCACCATCTCCACGAACAATCTTATGTTCACCATCTGCTGACCATGTAACAAAGTCCTCCAGTAATATCCCGCTACTATTTGGAGTTTTTGCTTTAAAATTATTCAGCTGAGTTCTGTACGATTGCGTCGTTCCTGTATATTTAAAATTAATTGGATATGACATAGTCGGAACACCATCTGTAATGTGGAAAATAACCTTTTTACTGTTTGGTCTTGCCTGCTTTGTCAAGATATCATCAGCGGTCATCAAAGCCTTCTGGGTAAAAGTCGCGCCGAATTGATACATCAATTTGTCTTTGTTCAATTCCTCTGCATCTGATGGAATCCTATCCTTAATAGTTTGAATATCAGTAGGATCTGATGTGAGATTTAAAAAGCTATAATTATAAGTTTTAGCTGTAAACGTCGTACGATCGAACGTCCATAAAGCTGAGTCATTCAATATTTTTCCGTTCGCATCTGCTACCCCTTTTTCCACAGTAGCTTCTGAACCGTCAAAGATAGTTGAGCCATAAGTCACAAGTGCTACTCGATTATCTGGATTGGAGGTAATCTTATCTACAAGGGCTCGTGTCGCTTCTCCCGCTTTTTCCGCTCGATGGGCATGATTATGTCGAATATTACTCATACTATTGGAGTTATCTAATAGAATAACAACATCTAGCGGAGTAGAGGCTTCTTTCGTTTCAACCGTCGTTTTACCACTAACCGTCAACTCGATTCCATATTGGTTATCATCCAAATTATTCACTTGATAAATTCTCTTTGAAAGTGTACCTTCTGGAATCACACGTTCATATGGATTCGGATTCAACGCCTTGTGCTGTCCGTTTTTTTCCGAACCATCTACCTTAATAATCTGATAAGGTGTTTGAACATCTGGATAAGTCCCTGTTTGTGGATACTGGTCAGATAGAGCCTCTTCTCGATTTTCTACCTGTTCACCTTGGACAGTCGTCCGACCATTCTTCTCAACTTCAACAGTCCATTGTTTAGTAGAGGGTTTATAACCAACTGGAGGTTGGGCTTCTGTCAAGGTGTATGTCCCAGGTTTTATGTTTGAAAATATCGCTTCTCCTGTTTGCGCCTCTGTCCTTTGCGAAACAGTTGTGCCATCCGTATTGTTTTTCAACTCAAAGACGGCATCTCCTAGAAGCGCTCCTCCTTCGCCTGTCTCCTTAATCACTACTTTTCCTATCGCTGGACTGGTTTCAGGCGTTTCTGCTAAAGCAACTATCGAAGAAAAAGCTGTCAACTGAGATATACAGCACAGTCCTGCAACTGCCTTCTGAAATATCTTTCTTACTTTTTTCATGTGTGTCTCCCTGTTAAGCATTATTCATAGAACAAGTTAATCCTTCTATGATTCATAGGTACTTTCAATCTGTATACACGAAGAAACGGATTACTTATGTTCTGATAAAATTTATCTCACTGAGTTAATCCGTTCACTAACAAACGTAGCAAAAGCGTATAAAAGTGCGTTATAGCTATCTTCTCAACCTGGCAATGACACACTTGTATACAATATAGTATAGTATAGTATTACTATTAACTATCCTAGTATAAATTAAAACAACTTCCATCACAATAGATATTTTTATCACATATTTTTTTATAGAACGACAATATTTGATAAAAAAATATTTTCTAATAAAAAAAATAAGCCATAAAACTCCACCAATACTCATTACTATCTTTAAAATGCCTTTTATTACATGCTGTTTTATCAATAAAGTCGGAAATTCCACAACCTTTTTGACAAGACAATTAGTTTCTTTTGTATTATAATAATTAAAATTATCTATATGCAACTAAGATTCGGTAACTATGCTAAACAAATACATTGAAAAAAGAATTACAGATAAAATTACCATTTTAAATATATTATTGGATATTCGGTCTATTGAACTAGATGAACTGTCTACTTTAACTTCATTACAATCTAAAAGTCTCCTAAGCATTTTGCAGGAATTACAAGAAACATTCGAGGAAGAGTTGACATTTAATTTAGATACGCAACAAGTTCAATTAATCGAACACCATTCTCATCAAACGAATTATTACTTCCATCAGCTTTATAACCAATCAACTATTTTAAAAATACTCCGCTTCTTTCTACTACAAGGTAATCAAAGCTTTAACGAATTTACACAAAAAGAGTATATTTCCATCGCAACAGGCTACCGCGTACGACAAAAGTGTGGCTTGTTACTACGTTCAGTAGGTTTGGACCTTGTGAAAAATCAAGTAGTTGGTCCTGAATATCGCATTCGTTTTTTAATTGCACTCCTCCAGTTTCATTTTGGTATTGAGATTTATGATTTGAATGATGGAAGTATGGATTGGGTCACACATATGATTGTGCAGTCTAATTCTCAACTCAGTCATGAACTGTTAGAAATCACACCTGACGAGTATGTTCATTTTAGCATACTAGTGGCACTCACTTGGAAACGTCGGGAATTTCCACTTGAGTTCCCTGAGTCCAAAGAGTTTGAAAAATTAAAAAACCTCTTTATGTATCCGATTTTGATGGAACATTGCCAAACTTACTTAGAGCCACATGCCAACATGACTTTTACTCAGGAAGAACTGGATTATATCTTTTTGGTTTATTGTTCTGCTAATTCTTCGTTTTCCAAGGACAAATGGAATCAAGAAAAAAAGACTCATACTATTCAACTGATTCTTCAGCATACAAGAGGAAAGCATCTACTATCCAAGTTCAAGAATATCTTAGGAAATGACATTTCGAATTCTCTTTCTTTTTTAACAGCACTGACTTTCTTAACAAGAACGTTTTTGTTTGGTTTACAAAATCTAGTTCCCTATTATAATTATTACGAACATTATGGGATTGAAAGCGACAAGCCACTGTATCATATTTCGAAAGCAATTGTTCAAGAGTGGATGACTGAGCAGAAGATTGAAGGAGTTATCGACCAGCATCGGCTGTACCTTTTCTCACTCTACTTGACAGAAACCATCTTTTCCTCACTACCTGCTATCCCGATTTTTATCATTTTAAATAATCAAGCAGATGTAAACTTAATAAAGTCCATTATTTTACGGAATTTTACTGACAAAGTTGCCTCTGTTACAGGATACAATATTCTAATTAGTCCTCCTCCTTCAGAGGAGCATTTGACAGAGCCATTGATTATTATTACAACGAAAGAATACCTGCCTTACGTTAAAAAGCAGTATCCCAAAGGGAAACATCACTTTTTGACGATTGCCTTAGATTTGCATGTTAGCCAACAGCGTCTCATCTATCAGACAATTGTAGATATCCGAAAAGAGGCTTTTGACAAACGGGTCGCAATGATTGCTAAAAAGGCTCACTATTTGTTATAAGTTCATCGTACTGTCTACACACAAAAAGGGGCTTCCTAAGCCATCTCTATTCTTATCCCCATATTTCCCAGTTTTGGGTAAATCTGAACAGAAAAACACTTCTGCTCTCTAGTTTCTGCTAGTGAACAAAAGTGTTTTTTCTGGCTCTATAATTTCTGTAGTGGGTAAATCCCACTGTGGAGATTATAGGGCTTTTTGAGTATCAAAAAAGTCCCATAAGACTTATAATGAAAAGCGCCTAAACAACTCATTAGAAAGTATCTTATGGAACACATCAATCATACCACATTACTCATCGGAATAAAAGACAAAAACATCACCTTAAATAAAGCCATTCAGCACGATACCCATATCGAAGTCTTCGCTACACTTGATTATCACCCACCTAAATGTAAACACTGTAAAGGAAAACAAATCAAATACGACTTCCAAAAGCCTTCTAAAATCCCTTTTATCGAGATTGGTGGTTTCCCTAGCCTCATTCATTTGAAAAAGAGACGATTTCAATGCAAGTCCTGTCGGAAAGTCACTGTAGCTGAAACAACTCTCGTTCAGAAAAATTGCCAAATCTCGGAAATGGTGAGACAGAAAATTGCCCAACTCCTACTCAACAGAGAGGCTCTTACACATATCGCTTCTAAATTAGCCATCTCTACCTCTACCTCTACCGTCTATCGTAAGCTCAAGCAATTTCATTTCCAAGAGGATTACACCACTTTGCCTGAAATCCTCTCCTGGGATGAATTCTCCTACCAGAAGGGGAAATTGGCTTTCATTGCTCAGGATTTCAACACTAAGAAAATCATGACCATTCTTGATAACAGACGTCAAACAACCATCCGAAATCATTTCTTCAAGTACTCGAAAGAAGCTAGAAAAAAAGTTAAAGTCGTCACTGTTGATATGTCTGGAAGTTATATCCCTCTCATTAAGAAATTATTTCCCAATGCTAAAATTGTTCTCGATCGTTTCCACATTGTCCAACACATGAGCAGGGCTCTTAATCAGACTAGAATCAACATCATGAAGCAATTTGATGATAAATCTCTGGAATACAGAGCTCTTAAATATTACTGGAAATTTATCCTAAAAGATAGTCGGAAACTCTCTCTTAAGCCTTTCTATGCTAGAACTTTCAGAGAGACCTTAACTCCTAGGGAGTGTCTGAAGAAAATCTTTACTCTAGTACCTGAACTTAAAGATTACTATGACCTGTATCAACTACTCCTATTTCATCTACAAGAGAAGAATACTGACCAGTTTTGGGGCTTAATTCAAGACACGTTACCTCATCTCAACCGCACCTTTAAAACCACTTTGAGCACATTTATTTGCTATAAAAACTACATCACTAACGCCATTGAATTGCCTTATTCTAACGCTAAACTTGAGGCCACTAACAAACTCATCAAAGACATCAAGCGCAATGCCTTTGGTTTTCGGAACTTTGAAAACTTCAAAAAACGGATT
>ERZ1023220.114-NODE-114-length-13005-cov-230.936448_pt1 | contig 13005 bp, 12 predicted proteins | sample MGYA00380449_ERZ1023220 | MGnify/ENA primary metagenome ERZ1023220 (study PRJEB33173, sample SAMEA4830396) | metagenome | study: EMG produced TPA metagenomics assembly of the PRJEB25223 data set... | reverse complement strand
AAGAGGCAAGTGACGAGTCAAGAGCAATAAGGCTTGAACAACGTGAAAGCCAGCGCCTAAAGACGCTGGCTGATGATTTGGGCTTATAGCTCTAGGATAAACCACCCGTTTGACGGATTTTCATGATTTCAAATTTATATTCTTCAAAAATCTCTTCAAACCACGTCAGCTCTATCTGCAATCTCAAAACAGTGTTTTGAGCAACCTGTGGCTAGCTACCTAGTTTGCTCTTTGATTTTTATTGAGTATTAGTCTCTAGTGTTTGTTTAGCGTCTTAAAGAGACATTTGAGAAGATTAGAAACAGTTCTCTCTTTTCTCCTAGTATAATGATTGGTAGGAAGGGAGAGAGAAGATGAAATCAATGAGAATCTTATTTTTGTTAGCTTTAATTCAAATCAGTTTGAGTAGCTGTTTCCTATGGAAGGAATGCATCTTGTCCTTTAAACAAAGTACAGCTTTTTTCATCGGAAGCATGGTTTTCGTTTCAGGAATCTGTGCTGGAGTAAATTATCTTTATACCCGTAAGCAAGAAGTCCATAGTGTCCTAGCCAGTAAGAAGTCGGTGAAGCTTTTTTATAGTATGTTACTCTTAATTAATTTGTTAGGAGCTGTTCTTGTTTTGTCAGATAACTTGTTCATCAAAAATACGCTGCAGCAAGAATTAGTTGACTTTTTATTGCCATCCTTCTTTTTCCTATTTGGACTAGATTTGCTGATTTTTTTACCCTTGAAAAAATACGTGCGCGATTTTCTTGCTATGCTAGACAGAAAAAAGACAGTGTTGGTGACTATTTTAGCAACACTTCTTTTCTTAAGAAATCCAATGACCATTGTCTCACTTCTGATTTATATTGGACTGGGCTTGTTTTTTGCAGCCTATCTTGTCCCAAATTCGGTTAAGAAGGAAGTTTCCTTTTATGGTCATATTTTCCGAGATCTTGTATTGGTCATTGCTACGCTCATTTTCTTTTAGAGAAAGCCTGTTTTTTATGGATGTTATAATGATAAGTTTAGTAGGAAAATAGACACAAAAGAAAAGTTTTTGGTATAATAAGAGTATGTACACAAAAAATGAAGAAGAGTTGCAAGCCTTAGGGGAGCGTTTGGGCCATCTATTAGCAAAGAATGATGTTTTAATCTTAACTGGAGAACTGGGTGCAGGTAAAACGACCTTTACTAAAGGACTTGCAAAAGGATTACAGATTTCTCAAATGATTAAAAGTCCCACCTATACTATCGTGAGAGAGTATGAAGGTCGACTTCCACTTTATCACCTAGATGTTTATCGTATTGAAGGAGATGCTGATTCTATCGACTTGGATGAGTTTATCTTTGGTGGTGGCGTGACTGTTATTGAGTGGGGAAATCTCTTAGGAGATGCCTTGCCAGATACTTATTTAGAATTGGAAATTCTAAAAGAAGCAGATGGACGCCGTTTAAATTTTCAGGCAAAGGGTTTGCGTGCTGAGAAATTGTTAGAGGAGCTTCAATATGGAGTATGAATTGCTCATTAGGGAAGCAGGGCCCAAAGATGCAGCTGAATTAGTGGCCTTTTTAAATCGTGTGAGTTTGGAGACAGACTTTACCAGCCTAGACGGAGATGGTATTCTCTTGACTAGTGAGGAGATGGAAATATTCCTCAACAAGCAAGCTAGTTCGGACAATCAGATAACCTTACTTGCATTCTTAAATGGCAAAATTGCTGGTATTGTAAATATTACAGCTGACCAGCGTAAGAGAGTCCGTCATATTGGAGATCTCTTCATTGTGATTGGAAAAAGATATTGGAATAATGGCTTGGGAAGTTTGTTGCTAGAAGAAGCGATAGAGTGGGCACAAGCAAGTGGCATTCTGCGTCGTCTCCAACTGACTGTCCAAACTCGTAATCAAGCAGCAGTCCATCTTTATCAAAAGCATGGCTTTGTCATTGAAGGTAGCCAAGAGCGTGGGGCATATATAGAAGAAGGGAAATTTATCGATGTTTACTTGATGGGTAAACTGATAGGTTAGTAGAAATATGGTTAAAAAAATTATTGGAATGGTGCTAGCTTTACTTTCTGTAACTGTAGTAGGAGTAGGTGTTTTTGCTTATACTATTTATCAACAAGGGACAGAAACCTTAGCTAAAACCTATAAAAAAATCGGCGAAGAAACCAAGGTTATTGAAGCGACTGAACCTCTAACCATTCTGTTAATGGGAGTGGACACCGGAAATGCTGAACGAACTGAAACTTGGGTCGGTAGAAGTGATAGCATGATTTTGATGACAGTGAATCCTAAAACGAAAAAAACAACAATGATGAGTTTAGAGCGGGACATTCTGACGCGCATTGAATCAGGGAATGGTCAGGCTCATGAAGCGAAACTGAACTCAGCATATGCAGATGGTGGAGCAGAGCTTGCTATAGAAACCATTCAAAAAATGATGAATATCCATATTGATCGCTATGTAATGGTCAATATGAGAGGGTTGCAAAAACTAGTGGATGCAGTAGGAGGTATTACAGTCAATAATATCCTAGGTTTCCCAATTTCTATCAGTGACCAAGAAGAATTTAATACTATTTCTATCGGTGTTGGGGAGCAACATATTGGGGGAGAAGAAGCCCTAGTCTATGCACGAATGCGTTACCAAGATCCTGAGGGGGATTATGGTCGTCAAAAACGTCAACGTGAAGTTATTCAAAAAGTCATGGAAAAAGCTCTCAGTTTAAATAGCGTTGGTCATTATCGAGAGATTCTAAAAGCTTTGAGTGACAATATGCAGACCAATATTGATTTGTCTGCAAAAAGTATCCCTAACTTGCTAGGCTATAAAGATTCATTTAAAACCATTGAAACTCAGCAGTTGCAGGGTGAAGGAGAGATACTTCAAGGTGTTTCTTACCAGATTGTTTCAAGAGTACATATGTTGGAAATGCAAAATATACTCCGACGTTCTTTGGGACAAGAAGAAGTTACTCAGCTTGAAACCAATGTGGTTTTATTTGAAGATTTATTTGGCAGAGCACCTGTTGGTGATGAAGATAATTAACTTTTGATACAAATAAAAAATCAATCGTAGGAAAATTCCTGCGATTTTTTCAAAAAAATACGAATAGATAGGTAGGAGGAAATATGAAAGCAGAAATCATTGCTGTTGGAACAGAGATTTTGACAGGACAGATTGTCAACACCAATGCCCAGTTTTTGTCGGAAAAACTAGCTGAGATTGGGGTAGATGTATATTTTCAGACAGCTGTAGGAGACAATGAAGTTCGTCTCTTGTCTTTGCTTGAGATTGCCAGTCAACGTAGCAGTCTGGTGATTTTGACAGGCGGTTTGGGGCCAACTGAGGACGACCTAACCAAACAAACCCTAGCTAAATTTTTAGGGAAAGCATTAGTCTTTGATCCTCAGGCTCAGGAGAAGTTGGATATCTTTTTTGCCCTGCGACCAGACTATGCCCGAACACCGAATAACGAAAGACAAGCTCAAATTGTAGAAGGAGCGATTCCACTGCCAAACGAAACAGGACTGGCTGTTGGAGGAAAATTAGAAGTAGACGGAGTGACCTATGTCGTCCTTCCAGGTCCGCCAAGTGAATTGAAACCCATGGTCTTAAACCAACTTCTACCCAAGTTGATGACAGGGAGCAAGCTGTATTCCCGAGTTCTTCGTTTCTTTGGGATTGGCGAGAGCCAGCTGGTTACGATTTTGGCTGATTTAATTGATAATCAGATCGATCCTACCTTGGCCCCTTATGCCAAGACAGGAGAAGTCACTCTACGTCTGTCAACAAAGGCTAGCAGTCAAGAAGAGGCGAATCAAGCGCTGGATATCTTGGAAAATCAAATCTTGGACTGCCAGACTTTCGAAGGAATTTCTTTACGAGACTTTTGCTATGGTTATGGGGAAGAAACTAGTTTAGCCAGCATTGTGGTAGAAGAACTGAAAAGGCAAGGGAAAACCATCGCGGCTGCAGAGAGTTTGACGGCAGGTCTTTTCCAAGCTACCGTGGCGAATTTTTCTGGAGCTTCAAGTATATTTAAGGGTGGTTTTGTGACCTATAGCTTGGAGGAAAAATCAAGGATGTTGGATATTCCTGCCAAGAATTTGGAAGAACATGGTGTGGTGTCTGAATTTACAGCTCAGAAGATGGCTGAGCAGGCACGAAGCAAGACCCAGTCTGATTTTGGAGTTAGTTTGACTGGAGTGGCAGGACCATATAGCCTAGAAGGACACCCAGTTGGGACAGTCTTCATAGGCTTGGCGCAAGAGCAAGAAACTGAGGTTATCAATGTTAATATTGGAGGCAGAAGCCGAGCAGATGTACGTCATATTGCGGTTATGCATGCCTTTAACCTAGTTCGCAAGGCTTTATTAAGTGACTAACTTTTGATATAATAGTAGATAGGTCTGAGGAACATTAGAATGTAGGAGAATAGAATGGCGAAAAAACCAAAAAAATTAGAAGAAATTTCAAAAAAATTTGGGGCAGAACGTGAAAAGGCCTTGAATGACGCTCTTAAATTGATTGAGAAAGACTTTGGTAAAGGATCAATCATGCGTTTGGGTGAACGTGCGGAGCAAAAGGTGCAAGTGATGAGCTCAGGTTCTTTAGCTCTTGACATTGCCCTTGGCTCAGGTGGTTATCCTAAGGGACGTATCATCGAAATCTATGGCCCAGAGTCATCTGGTAAGACAACGGTTGCCCTTCATGCAGTTGCACAAGCGCAAAAAGAAGGTGGGATTGCTGCCTTTATCGATGCGGAACATGCCCTTGATCCAGCTTATGCTGCGGCCCTTGGTGTCAATATTGACGAATTGCTCTTGTCTCAACCAGACTCAGGAGAGCAAGGTCTTGAAATTGCGGGAAAATTGATTGACTCAGGTGCAGTTGATCTTGTCGTAGTCGACTCAGTTGCTGCCCTTGTTCCTCGTGCGGAAATTGATGGAGATATCGGAGATAGCCATGTTGGTTTGCAGGCTCGTATGATGAGCCAGGCCATGCGTAAACTTGGCGCCTCTATCAATAAAACCAAAACAATTGCCATTTTTATCAACCAATTGCGTGAAAAAGTTGGAGTGATGTTTGGAAATCCAGAAACAACACCGGGCGGACGTGCTTTGAAATTCTATGCTTCAGTCCGCTTGGATGTTCGTGGTAATACACAAATTAAGGGAACTGGTGACCAAAAAGAAACCAATGTCGGTAAAGAAACTAAGATTAAGGTTGTAAAAAATAAGGTAGCTCCACCGTTTAAGGAAGCCGTAGTTGAAATTATGTACGGAGAAGGAATTTCTAAGACTGGTGAGCTTTTGAAGATTGCAAGCGATTTGGATATTATCAAAAAAGCAGGGGCTTGGTATTCTTACAAAGATGAAAAAATTGGGCAAGGTTCTGAGAATGCTAAGAAATACTTGGCGGAGCACCCAGAAATCTTTGATGAAATTGATAAGCAAGTCCGTTCTAAATTTGGCTTGATTGATGGAGAAGAAGCTTCAGAACAAGATATTGAAAACAAAAAAGATGAGCCAAAGAAAGAAGAAGCAGTGAATGAAGAAGTTACGCTTGACCTAGGCGATGAACTTGAAATTGAAATTGAAGAATAAGCTGTTAAAGTAGTGGAGAAATCCGCTACTTTTTCGATTTTTGATTCAAGTTTTTAGATTATATATAGTAGATTGAAATAAGATATGAACAACTCTATTAGGAAAGTCAAATTAATTTCTAGAAATATTTTAGCAGCTACAGCTTACTATTCCAAACTCAACCAACTATAATAGATCGAAACTAGAATAGTACACATCTACTTCTAAAGCATTGTTAAAAATCGATTTGACTGTCCTGATTGATTTGTCCTGTTTTTATTTCATTTCGCTATATATAGTTTGCTGTTTCTTGTCGCTCCTCTAGAAAGTTGATATAATAGATTTATGAATAAACAACGAACAGTGGACCTGATACATGGTTCGATTCTTCCCTCGTTCTTAAGCTTCACCTTCCCAATCTTGCTATCAAATATTTTTCAACAGCTCTATAACACTGCTGATGTCTTGATTGTTGGACGATTTCTTGGTCAAGAATCCTTGGCTGCAGTAGGAGCGACGACAGCGATTTTTGACCTGATTGTAGGTTTTACACTTGGTGTTGGCAATGGCATGGGGATTGTCATTGCTCGTTATTATGGGGCTCGGAATTTCACTAAAATCAAGGAAGCAGTAGCAGCCACTTAGATTTTAGGTGCTCTTTTGAGCATTCTAGTTATGTTGCTGGGCTTTCTTGGCTTGTATCCTCTCTTGCAATACTTAGATACTCCTGCAGAAATTCTTCCTCAATCTTATCAATATATTTCTATGATTGTGACCTGTGTAGGTGTCAGCTTTGCTTATAATCTTTTTACAGGCTTGTTGCGGTCTATTGGTGACAGTCTAGCAGCCCTGGGATTTCTGATTTTCTCTGACTTGGTTAATGTGGTTCTAGATCTCTATTTTATTACGCAATTGCATCTGGGAGTTCAATCTGCAGTACTTGCTACCATTATTTCGCAAGGTTTATCAGCGGTTCTCTGCTTTTATTATATTCGTAAAAGTGTGCCAGAACTCTTGCCACAGTTTAAACATTTCAAATGGGACGAAAGCTTGTACGCGGATCTCTTGGAGCAAGGTTTGGCTATGGGCTTGATGAGTTCAATTGTATCTATCGGCAGTGTAATTTTACAGTCTTCTGTTAATACCTTTGGTGCAGTGATTATTAGTGCCCAGACGGCAGCTCGACGCATTATGGTCTTTGCCCTTGTTCCTATGACCGCTATTTCTGCATCAATGACTACCTTTGCTTCTCAGAATCGAGGAGCTAAGCGACCTGACCGCATTGCTCAAGGTCTTCGAATCGGTAGTCGTTTAAGTATATCCTGGGCAGTTTTTGTTTGTATTTTCCTCTTTTTTGCCAGTCCAGCCTTGGTTTCCTTCTTGGCTAGTTCGACAGATGGTTACTTGATAGAAAATGGAAGTCTCTATCTGCAAATCAGTTCAGCCTTTTATCCCATTTTGAGCCTCTTGTTGATTTATCGCAATTGCTTGCAGGGCTTGGGGCAAAAGATCCTTCCTCTAGTTTCTAGCTTTATTGAACTAATCGGAAAAATCGTTTTTGTGGTTTTGATTATTCATTGGGCAGGATATAAGGGTGTTATCCTTTGTGAACCTCTTATCTGGGTTGCCATGACAGTTCAACTGTACTTCTCACTATTCTGTCATCCCTTGATAAAAGAAGGCAAGGCAATCTTGGCAACCAAAGTGCAATCCTAGTTGGATTTACTGAATAAAATCCATTTCCTCTAGTGAGAATCGAAAAAACTTGTGTTCTCCTCTTTAGTTTGGTGTTGAAAATAGTTTAACAGACTTTTGACTTCTTTTATATGATATAATAAAGTATAGCATTTATGAAAAGGACATATAGAGACTGTAAAAATATACTTTTGAAAAGCTTTTTAGTCTGGGGTGTTATTGTAGATAGAATGCAGATCTTGTCAGTCCTATTTACAGTGTCAAAATAGTGCGTTTTGAGGTTCTATCTACAAGCCTAATCGTGACTAAGATTGTCTTCTTTGTAAGGTAGAAATAAAGGAGTTTCTGGTTCTGGATTGTAAAAAATGAGTTGTTTTAATTGATAAGGAGTAGAATATGGAAATTAATGTGAGTAAATTAAGAACAGATTTGCCTCAAGTCGGCGTGCAACCATATAGGCAAGTACACGCACACTCAACTGGGAATCCGCATTCAACCGTACAGAATGAAGCGGATTATCACTGGCGGAAAGACCCAGAATTAGGTTTTTTCTCGCACATTGTTGGGAACGGTTGCATCATGCAGGTAGGACCTGTTGATAATGGTGCCTGGGACGTTGGGGGCGGTTGGAATGCTGAGACCTATGCAGCGGTTGAACTGATTGAAAGCCATTCAACTAAAGAAGAGTTCATGACGGACTACCGCCTCTATATCGAATTGCTACGCAATCTAGCAGATGAAGCAGGTTTGCCGAAAACGCTTGATACAGGGAGTTTAGCTGGAATTAAAACGCACGAGTATTGCACGAATAACCAACCAAACAACCACTCAGACCACGTTGACCCTTATCCATATCTTGCTAAATGGGGCATTAGCCGTGAGCAGTTTAAGCATGATATTGAGAACGGCTTGACGATTGAAACAGGCTGGCAGAAGAATGACACTGGCTACTGGTACGTACATTCAGACGGCTCTTATCCAAAAGACAAGTTTGAGAAGGTCAACGACACTTGGTACTACTTTGACAGTTCAGGCTATATGCTTGCAGACCGCTGGAAGAAGCACACAGACGGCAACTGGTACTGGTTCGACAACTCAGGCGAAATGGCCACAGGCTGGAAGAAAATCGCTGAGAAGTGGTACTATTTCAACGAAGAAGGTGCCATGAAGACAGGCTGGGTCAAGTACAAGGACACTTGGTACTACTTAGACGCTAAAGAAGGCGCCATGGTATCAAATGCCTTTATCCAGTCAGCGGACGGAACAGGCTGGTACTACCTCAAACCAGACGGAACACTGGCAGACAAGTCAGAATTCACAGTAGAGCCAGATGGCTTGATTACAGTAAAATAATAATGGAATGTCTTTCAAATCAGAACAGCGCATATTATTAGGTCTTGAAAAAGCTTAATAGTATGCGTTTTCTTGTGGAGATATTTCCTTCAATGTTTGCTACTATATTAAACAAAAATCAGAAAGCAAACTAGAAAGTTATGCTCAAATAAAATCTAAATTTGACAATGTAAACCGAGTCGGATAGCTTTAAGTACTGTTTTGAGGTTGAAGATACGATTTTTGATAGGAACTCATCAAATAGGTTTAATATCATCAATTTTAGATTTTTAAGCAGCATCAATAAATTGCTTCCTTATTTTGTCATAATTTTTTTATTTAAAAAATTATGACAAGAGTGTGCTATTCTTTTTATGAGAGGTGTATGAATATGATAAATGTATGTGATAAATGTATGTGATGTTGGAAAAGAATAAAAGAACTTAGAATATCTTCAAATCTTACTCAAGATAAGATTGATGAGTATTTGTCTTTGAATCAAAGCATGATTGCCAAAATGGAAAAAGGTGAAAGGAATATCACGAATGGATTTAAGTAATAAAGCTTCAAATCTTAGAAAAAAGTTGGGAGCTGATGGTGAATCGCCGATAGATATTTTTAAATTGGTACAAAAGATATAAAATTTGACGCTGGTATTTTATGGACTCGGAAAGAATATTAGCGGAGTCTGTTATAAAGGAACTCAGTTCAGTCTCATTGCAATCAATTCAGACATTTATTAGGAAGGTAAAGATTTTCTTTAGCACATGAACTGTATCATCTTTATTATGATGAGGTGAAGAAGAGTTCAGTCAGTCTTATCTTGATTGGTGAAGGAGATGAAACTGAAAGAAAAGCGGATCAGTTTGCTTCTTATTTTTTAATTTTCCCATCTTCACTGTATAGGATGGTTGAGGAAATCAGAGAAAATGCCAATAGAACTCATCTTGAAGTAGAAGATATTATAAAATTGGGTCAGTTTTATGGTATCAGTCATAAAGCTATGTTATATAGATTGAGGAATGATGGATACCTTGATGCAGAAGAAATTAAAAATATGGATATTAGTGTTATAGAGACAGCTTCAAGATTAGGCTATGATACAAGTTTATATCGTCCTTTGTCAGAAAGTAAAAAGGAAACGGTATTAGGATAATATATTAATCTGACTGAACAACTTTTAGAAAAGCTCTATTCGGGTAAAATTGTTATTCCACAAGAGGTGTATGATGAAATCAATATACCTACAATTCCCCATTTAAAATCTAGGATAGACCAGTTGGTAACTAAGGGTTCAGCTGAGATTGTGAGCATAGACATTGGAACTGAAGAATACGCATTATATAGAGATTTAACAAGAAATCATGATAGTAACAAGATTATTGGTAAGGGAGAAGCTGCTTCTATTTCCTTAGCGAAAAAGCATAATGGGATATTAGGAAGTAATAACCTAAGAGATGTTAAACCATATGTAGAAGAATTTTCTTTAGAACATATGACAACAGGAGATATACTGGTTGAAGCGTTTAAAGCGTAATTTATTACTGAACAAGAGGGCAATCATATCTGGAATAATATGCTTAAAAAGAGAAGGAAAATTGGTGCAAATTCATTTTCAGACTATCTTCGTGGAAGTATTCATCAAAATAGACAAAAATAAATTTGGATAAATCGAACTCACTATTCAGGAGGCATATGAGCAATTCGAAAAAGAAAAGTGTCAAATTGAGCCTATAGGAGTAGAAGTGAAATAGTAAGTCCTGCATAGTGGATGAGAAAAAAGCTGTCCTTGAAGTTTCCCCTGAACTATCAGTCGTATGTTAAACGATATGTAGGGTGATGTAAGAGGGGATAGCGAGTAGTTTTTGGTTATTTTATCAAAAACCTTGTATTTTATCATACTAAATGATAAAATGTAATAAAAATGATAGAATGAGGAAAAACCATGAATGTCAAAAAGATAATGTCGATTTTTCAATCCTTTTATGTTGATGTCAGTATTGAGGAACTGGCTTTGACTTTACCAATCAGTTTTGTAAAAAGGTTTGAGTATACTCAAATGACTTTTCATAAGGAATCATTTTTATTGATTAAAGAAAAGAGAAGGGGGAGTTTAAGTTCATTTGTTACTCAGGCTCGTACTATGGGTGAAAAAGCCAATATGAATGTTGTTTTGGTGTTTTCAAAGTTATCAGACAGCGAAAAAAAGCAATTACTTCAAGCTAGAATCCCTTTTGTCGACTTCAAGGGAAACCTCTTCTTCCCTACATTGGGACTAGTACTGAATGCGGATGATACTGAAGTCCCTAAGGAATTAACACCTAGCGAACAATTAACATGGATTGCCTTTTTATTGACAAAAGATCAAAAAGTAGTAGATGTTGAGTTGCTTTCACGGGTGACTGGACTTCCAAACTCAACAATTTATAGGTGTTTGAGGACTTTTAAAGCTTTAGATTGGTTAAACAAGCAAAATAAGCTTTACACATATACGGTGTCAAAGAAAGAATTATTCTTAAAATCCGTGTCATGTTTATTTAATCCCATCAAAAAACGAATTTTATTGCCAGATGGCGATATAAAGCAGATAAAATCTGTTTCTAACCTTCTATATGGTGGTACTTATGCTTTGTCGCATTCAACTTTTTTAGCTGAAACGGATGAAAATACTAGCTATGTCATATGGCAGAGAAAATTCAATCAGTTATCCTTGCCACTTTCTCAGCATGCTTTAGAAGGAAAGGTGTTAGAGATATGGAAATATTGTCCTTTTATATCTGAGTTTTGGAATGATTTTAAAAATAATCATGATAAACAATTTGTAGATCCGATTTCTCTTTATTTGACCTTAAAAGATGATGATGACCCACGTATAGAGGAAGAGAGTGAAGTACTAGAAAATATGATATTACAGTATCTGGGAGACGATGATGCCAGCTAATATGAAAGCTATTTTTCAAGAAATGTTTGCGGATTTTAAGGACTATTATGTTCTGATTGGGGGAACTGCTACCTCTATCGTATTGGATTCGCAAGGATTTAAAAGTCGCACAACAAAAGATTATGATATGGTCATCATTGATGAACTAAAAAATAAGGAATTTTATAATACCTTGAATCATTTTTTAGAATTGGGAGAGTATCAAGGAAGTCAGAAAGATGAGAAAGCGCAGCTTTTTCGATTTACAACAACTAAACCTGAGTTTCCTTCTATGATTGAACCATTTAGTATCTTACCACAATATCCATTAAAGAAGGATGGTCGAGAAATTCCCTTACATTTTGACCAAGATGCTAGTTTATCAGCCTTATTATTGGATGAGGATTATTATAATATATTGGTGCATGAAAAAGAGATCATTCAGGGGTATTCGGTATTGAGTAATTGTGGTCTATACTCTTCGAAAATCAAATTCAAACCACGTCAGCTTCACCTTGCCGTACTCAAGTACAGCCTGCGGCTAGCTTCCTAGTTTGCTCTTTGATTTTCATTGAGTATTAATTATTTTTAAGGCTAAAGCTTGGCTGGATATGAGGGAACGCTCTGCTACAGGTGCTCAAGGTTTAAGTAAGTCCATTAAAAAGCATTTGAATGACATTACCTGTTTGACAGCTTCCTTGCTAGGAGATGAAAAGTTATCGGCTATAACATCAAGTAGTGCGGTAAAAGCAGACATACACCGTTTTGTGATAGAATTAGAGCCTGTGAAGTCAACTATTCCTCAAAATGATGACATTTCATTGGATCAAAATGAAATTTTTCAAATTCTGAAAAATTTTCTCGATGGTTAAAATAATTGTAGCAAGATAGTTATATTGAATTCGTCTATCTCTGGAAACTGAGCAAAACTCAATTTCAGGAGAAAATGAAGTCAATCTTCCCACAATCAAACGTATAGTATCAAGGTTTTCAACACCTGATATTATGCGTTTTTTGATTTTCAAAACTTTTTGCCCAGACTTTGTTTTTTATCCTTTAGTCACTTGATTTGTTTCAGGTGGTTTTTATACTTTTCGAAAATCTCTTCAAACAAGGTCAGCTTCCATCTGCAACCTCAAAATAGTATTTTGAGCAGCCTGCGACTGGCTTCCTAGTTTGCTCTTGAGTATTAGAATAGGTGGTTTGGAGCCTCCTATCGGCTAGGAAATGGTGGCAATAGTCCTTTGCTGAGGATAGGGTGTGACACTCAACTGGTTGACCTAGTTGATAGGAAGGGAATTACTATAAAATACTCAGGCTTCCATCATATTTTTTGAAACGATTGTGTAATTAAAATGAGTCTGGGACAATAGTCTCTTATCTCCAAAAAAAGCAACGGATTTGCCGTTGCTTGCATTCGCTCAAGTTCTTGAAGAAGAATTGGAAAACCTGAACCAGAACATTGAGGAGACACCCGTTAAAG
>ERZ1023220.112-NODE-112-length-13448-cov-25.815426_pt1 | contig 13448 bp, 14 predicted proteins | sample MGYA00380449_ERZ1023220 | MGnify/ENA primary metagenome ERZ1023220 (study PRJEB33173, sample SAMEA4830396) | metagenome | study: EMG produced TPA metagenomics assembly of the PRJEB25223 data set... | reverse complement strand
GGTTGATTTTTCAAGAACGTGTCTAACCTTTTCAGTTAGAAACGTCTCGCACCGATAAAAGCCACATGTCCGTATTCTGTCGGTGTGCCATGTCCTCCTCCCGCAAAAGAGAGAATAGCTCCTGCTTGTGGAATTGTGCCTGTTTCACCACCAAGGCTTGCGGCTGTACGCACCCAATCCTGGCCATTACCCATGGTACTGATAATCGGAATCTTCTCACCATTTTTACCTTTGAGTTTTAAACCCAGTTGGTTGATACGGGCTGCGACTCCCCAAGTACATTGGCCGTAAGCATAACCCATACCGTCACCACCTCTTGGAATAGAGTTCTCAAAGAGGTCTCCACGTACAGCTTCAAGAGATTTTGGATCGCTTTGTGCCGTCCCACCATTTGGCTGGCTAAAGCCTTTTTCAATTTGATAGAACCACTCGGTCGCTCTTGTTTGTCGCTCTATGAGTTTATCTCCTGAATTGCCTTCCCAGTAAATCAGAAAGAGTTGGGCAAGACTGGCTGGACTACCTGAATTTTTGAAGAAGTCCTTTAACCAATTGGAATAATAAGGACTATCCCCATGCAACATGAAGTCCAGTTGTAACCCCAAATCATACCACTTTTGATGTTTTCCTTTGGCATATTCCAGCAACAAGGTATGTCTGCGTGACCCATCTGCGGTATCCGTCCATTGTCCTAAGCCCAAACCACGTTTGAGAATATTTGGGTAACGTCCATTGTATATAGTTGGACCATTAAGTGAGAGCCATCCCTCATCATCCCACGAGCTGTCTGTCGCACCAATAGGGGGAGATAGATAGTCGCCCTCCGCACGTTTTGGATTAATTGAGGATTCTACCGACCAATTTCCTAAGATAGCTGCGATAGCTTGATTGGTCGCACCCTCACTTTTGAGATAGTCATAAATCGCCTTGGCTCTCTCAAACTCATCACCACCAAACTGACCGATAGTTGGAAGAATGGTGGTCTGAACCTGGATCACTTTTGGAAAGTAGAAAGCTGGATTAACATAGACCAACTTATCCGTGTCATCATCAACCTTCTGATAGGTGACTTTTAGGCCCGTTCCATCCTTGTTTTGACCAATAATGTCTCCTGCCAAGACTTGTTGATTTTCACTTACTCTACCTGAATGAATGCCAAACAAGGTTAGTTTAGTCCTATTCACTCCCTTACCAGATGTCAGAATAACGTTCTCTCCATCAAGAGATACCTTACCATCCATCGGAGCCACAATGACTTGGTCTTCTTTTGCTTCTAAGATAATATGGTGATGAAGTGTTGGTTTCTCATCAATGACCTCATAACCATATCGGTAGGACATGTTTAAGCTATCCTCATCCGTCTGTCCCTGAAAGGGATTGTCCAATTCTTGAAGGGCTAAATAGTTGCCTTCTTCGGTCAACTCCTTTAGTTCTTCCTGGTCCTCATCAGACAGCTTGTAGCTAGGTTCTTTATACAGGTCAGACATGGATTTAATAGAATCACCACCATTTAAGTCTGTCCACACTTGACTGAGAAATGCTTTGTAAATCGCACCACCTGTTTCCTTAACATCATCTAACTTGTAATCTTGATATTGATGATTCATATAGACCATAACGTCATCAACCTTGGTGTAATAGGTAATCCCTTTTTCGTTGGTTCTTGTATGCTCCGCATCTTCCCACGTCATGTGGGTATAGGCCTTGGTCAACTCCATCTCATCTTGTTGAATGACACTGCTTCCTGAAACACTCATGAAAAAGCTCATCATCAAAAGGAGTATCAAGAGAATGCCTGAGACAATCCAAGTCAAAGGATTTCCCGCAATTGCAGAAAAGAAGGTCAGACTTCCTTTAATGGCTTGGGCAATCCCCTTAATTCCTGCTAGACTGTGCTTTCTGGCATGCTTTAAAAAGGTTTGGTAGCGTCTTCTTGATTTAAGCGGTTTCTGGCGTGTGAATCCTTTTCCCTTTTTGAAGTTGTGGAATCGTTCCTTTCCATGAGCGACTTTGGTCTTTGTAAAACGCACACTAGTCTGTCCACTTTTCACCGCCACTTTACTAGCTTGATAGGTAAATCTGCCATAGCGTCTGGCTTTCAAACTAGTATCCTTTATGGTTCTTAGACCATCTAGATCATCATCCTGTGCTACCAGGTCAAGCGATTCAGATATAGCTAAGCCTAATCCACCTTTAACCTTGGTAGAGTTTTTCTTAGACTTTCGGACTTTCTTGAGTTGTTTGACCTCACGTTTGGCAGACCTCACTTCTTTTTCAGCACTTAGTCGATCAAATGATTTTTCTTGGTGAAATTGAAAATGAGACTTCGAGGAAGGGTTTTCTTTTTGGAAGAGAAACTTGGGATTGACCGCCTTTTGTTTCTCATCTAGCTTCACTTCTGACAATTGTTTTTTTGCCGTCCGCAAACGCTCTTGGGCTTGGGGAAGTCGATAATTCTTAATTTCCTTTACCCTTAACAGTCTAGGAGACACATAGGTAATTTCCTTTAGAAACTTCTCTTCTGCTTCCTTTTGGCTACCTAGCAAATTTTGTTTTAACTCTGTTTTCTTATCTTGAAACAGAGAATTTTGGGCTGGTTTTCGAAATCGTCCTTTTTTAGGAACAGTCTGTTTTAAGGTCCTAACTTCTTTCCGATAATGCATACGAGCTGATTTTAAGTTGCTTCGAAAGTTTTGCCTAGCTTGTTTGACTAGCTTTTTATCCTCTTTCATCTCATGTCCTCATTTTTTCAGGGTCTGTACTCATGATGTCAAAGAGCTTGGTGTGTTGTGGAATCTTATTCTTAAACGGGACAACGGTGGAACCGGCCTTGATTAGGCCAGCACCTTTTTCAGGATTGACCAAGTATTTCTCTAGTTCCTTGGAAAGTCCAAGCAAATGCACCAACTCTTCGCGATCGCTCTTAGCCTGTTTTAATAGAATCATGAACTCGCTATTGGCAATAATACGTCTGCCATTGGCATCCAAAAGAAGTGTCTCCACATTCTGAGTAATGCCAGTTGGTATCGCCCCATACTTACGGACACGACTCCAGAGTTTAAAGAAGAAATCAGAGGCATATTTGTCCAATAAGAGAAGCTGCATTTCATCAAAGTAAATCCAGGTCTTCTTCCCTAGTTTTTGGTTTTTCACCACACGATTCCAAATCTGGTCAAAGATAACCATGAGGGCAATTTGTTTTAATTCATCGCCTAGCTTTTTGACATTGTAAATCAGAAAATGACTATCTGTCTTGATATTGGTCCGATGCGAGAAAATATCTAGCGATCCTTCCACATAGAGTTCCATATCCAGTGCCAAGTTCTTAGCTTCCTGTTCAGGTTGTTGAGATAAGACAAAGACCCATTCGACCAAAGATGGTGTATCAAAATGCTTATAGGTAAGTCGTGTCACACGGTCAATCAGCGACTTTTCGCGACCATCCATTTTGCGGTCCAAGAGCTTTCCAATCCAAGACAAGAGGAATTCGGATTTAACCTTGACTGGATCCTCATCCATATTCTCATCGGATAGTTCTAAAACATTTAAGAAGGTAGTGGAATCTGGTGCAATATCAATACTTTCTCCACCAAAGGCTTGACCGATAATGCTGTACTCATTTTCTGGGTCAACAATAATAATTTCGGTATCGCTATCTGCTTCCTTGAGCTTAGTAGAGATGATTTCATGTTTTGTCGCCATCCCTTTTCCAGCTCCAGAAGTCCCTAAAATCAAACCTGACGGAGTATTTAACTTGCCACGGTCAATACTGATGATATTACTTGAGATTTGATTGATGCCATAAAATTTCCCACCCTTGTCCTGAATATCAACGGAAGTCCAAGGTGCATTCACGGCAATGTTTGAAGTCAATAGAGAACGAGAAACTCCTTCGAGATAGTTCTTCCCAAATGGCAAGAGACTATTAAAAGCAGCTTCTTGCATGTAGGTCAAGTTGTCAATAATCATATCATTTGACCCCGCCACTTGCTTGATAATATCAAGGGCTTGTTTGAGTTGGTCTTCAGTATCCGCCAGCACGCCAATTAGAAATACGGTGTCAAACAGTTTATCTCCTGTTTGGGTCATGGTTTGAAGAAGAGCTTCTGCTTCATCGATATTGTTTTCAAGAACATGGCCGACCTTCTCCAAATAGATGCCAGTCCGAGCCATCTTTTGTTGTTCCCCAATCTTTTGCGATTCCATCAAGGTTTTCTTGGTTCGTAACTTAGTCATAGCTTCAGACTTAGTTGAGCCTTTGGCGTGTAGGCTAATCATCACTTCCAAATCTGACTGCATGAGGTCACGAATAAATTTATCCCCTAGCTCCATACCGTAATCACGAACATAGACAATCTGTAATAATCTATCGTCCAATTCAATATGATTCTTGTGTTTAAAGGAAAGGTAGGTTGGCGCAATAAAGTGTTTGGTGGATTGACCTGACAGGGTTAAATCCTTGTAAGAGAATGGTAAATGATTTTCACCTCGTAACATATCCGCAAGGACATTCACTCGCTCCTCTCCATCAAGTAAACCAAGAGATACATCAATCTCTGAAAAGCCACTCTTGAAATATTCCCCAATCTGTGACAGGGAACGAAAAGCTAGTTTTGGTGTTTGGTCGCTCTTGCCAAATGAAAGCAACTTGACAGCTGAAAAGTTATTCTCACCCGCTTCTAAGTTGGCATCCATCATGCGATTCAATTCATCACGGTAGCCATCAAACCCATCTTCCTGTAAGGGATAGAGAATACTCTTACGAAATTTTTCCAGATTGACTTTTTGATTGAAAATAGTCAGTTGGAAATTGGTCTTATCGTCCAGTGAATTGATTAAATCAGAATATTTCTCCACAATAGCTCCCTTATCGTCTAAGCCAACTGTTTGGTAATTGACATCTCCTAAGAGATAGGTTTGTGAAAAATGGCTTGGGCTGACCTGCATGAGTCCATTTTGAAAGAGACCTTGATAGGCTAACGTATTTAGGGTAGAAGGTCTGATCTCCTGCTTCTGTGTTTTCGTCTTTTGCTTATTGTCATTAGAAGAGGTCTTTTGTTTCATTAAGTGGTTTAATTTTTTCACGTTGGTCTCCTTTTCTTCCAGTAAATGTGCGGTCTGGCACCGTTAGTTCATAATGAAAACGATACTTGAGATAGGTTTCAAATGGTAAATCATTGGGTCGATAGACCCCAAATAACATGAGTGGAATGGTAAAGCTAAAAACAAAACCATAGACAAACCAATCCCCAAATTGCCAGTAAAATAGGTTCAAGCCCAATACCATAATAGTTATTGCAACGGCTGGAAATACAAAAACAACCTGTCTTGTGGTAAATCCCAACCATGCACGGTGTTGAACCTTAGAAATGTCCTTAAAGACACGAGTGTTCATAAATGTTCTCCAATCTAGATAAGCTATAAAAAGAGGAGGCGGGCAATTTACTCCCATCCTCCTACATCCCCAAAATACTTCGGGCGGTTCGTTGACTGCCAACTAAGGCAATGATTAACAAGATGGCCTGTACCAAACCACCAAACATAATGGCGAGTGATTCCATGACTCCAGCTCCATTTGATACGGCAATCTTTCCAGCAGATTCAAACAAGGGAACAAGAGATACAATCAGAAAAATCAAAATTCCTTGTACGGCATAGACCATAATGTTTTTGAGGTAGCCAATCCCAACACTTCTCCAGTCATCACTAAGGAAGGTCGGAATGGTAACAGGGGCAAAAGGAATCATTAGATAGAGTTGGATAAAGCGAATGGTAATCAAGATATTGACAACCATGATACTAACCATTCGCACCAACCAAATGAGAATCGCAAAAAAGCCAATAATCATTTTTCCTACAATTCCAGAACCCTTGATGCCTGAGATAGTATCGTAACTAGCACCACCATTTGTGACAAGCCCTGCCACTTGTTCAATAACATAAGAGGCAAGGGCAATAATGGCTTCCACAATAACCGTCGTATTGGTAATCACGACCGCGACCATAATGTAGCTGACAATCATAGGTGCTATGGCTTCAAAGGTCATCGCACCACCTGAGTTGGCGATTTTCTTGGCCATTTTTGAGAATTCGAGTACGAGAACAACCGCAAGAATAGCTACTCCCAAGGGCTGCATAATCCCCTTGGTAATGGCTGTCATGTAAGACCACACTGTCGGATTAAAGTCCGCTAGTGACTTAACCAAGTTGGCAGTTGTTTCTAAATCAACTTGAAACCCTTCAAAAAGGCTATCGCTAGATACTTTTTCAGAGGCTAGAAATACAAAAGGTGACGTAAAATTCATCATCATGTCATGTGCTGTCCTCCTCTATATGGTAATCTGTGTCACAAAAGCACCAGCGGCACCTACCATGACACCACCAACAATTTCTAAAATGGCATTTCGGACACCTGGTCCACCATCTTTAATGTTGGTTGACAGGTTGATAATGCCCATAACAACAAGAAAGGCCCCTACTGCAATTAAGCCTTTTTGTAATAGAGACATAGCTTGGGAGAACATGGAGCTGGCGTCCACTCCGTAAACAAAGCCTGTTAGTTTTTGATTCATATTTTTCCTCATTTCTATTAATATATTGACATTTCTGTGCTTAAATCCCTTATTGTATGGCCTGACAAATCTATCTCTTCCTCAGTGATTAGGGGATTGATGTGGTAGTGCCACCAGCGTTCATCAGATTCCTTATCTGCAAGCCATTTCCAATTCTTATGTTTGAGTGGAAAATATTTCTTGGTTCGAAAGACAGGCACTCCTGCAATTCGTACGAGGCATTCATCTCGTTTCATATTCCCTACTTCATCTGCCGTCATTAAGTCACGGGCAATTTTCTGGTGAGAGGTGGAACTTGAGCCCGTCTGACCAAATGAACGACTGGTACTTCTGACATCGATAGTTTGTTTGCCTAGAAGTCCACTCATGAACTTAAAGGTTTCCTCATCATTCCCACCCAAATATAAGAGACTGTCGCAGTTCCCTAATATGGTTTTCCAAGCCTCTTTTTCCTTATACAGTCCTTGGAGTTGGGCAATATTTTGCAAGATTGGTACTAGACTCATATTCCTAGAGCGAACTGTTGAGGTTTGTTCAGCAAAGTCTGGAATTTCTCCGACATTCGCAAACTCATCCAGATAGCTTCGAACATGAATCGGCAATTGCCCTTTAAAGTCCACATCAGCCTGTCTGGTCAAAGTAGAGAAAACCGTAGAGAAAAATAAAGCAGATAGGAAACGAAAAGTCGTATCATTGTCTGGAATTACAAGATAGACCATGGTCTTTTGAGTGCCCCACGTTTTCAAATCCATAGTGTCTCTTTGCGTCAAATCAATCACTGATTGGATATTAAAAAGGGCAAATTTAGCTGTTGTAACCGCAATCACCGAATCCAACGTCTTATCCTTATAGTTTTGGAAATCCGCCCAATTTCGCATGGTAAAGTTTTCGTGGCCATATTTCTTAGCATAGTCTTCAAACAAGACTTCAAGGACACTTTTGTCCTGATTGTCTCCCTTTGATAAGAGTTTGATGAGTTTCCCAATCTCAGAAAAGGCTGGATAACGGCCACGCTTACGTCTTGCTTCCTGCTCTTGCTTGGAACTTCCTGGAGGATTGTAAAAATCCACCAAATAAGAGGCAATAGCTCGCACCAAGGTCATAGAAGCCTCATCCCAAAAGGGATCACTGCGAGAACCATTTCCTTTGGTATTATTAAAATAGACCGTTAACATGCGGTTCAAATCATTTTCAGTTTCTACATAGCGAAAGGGATTAAAACCATCTGAATTGGTCATATTAACCAAGTCTAAAACCTTGACTTGATAACCGTTTTCTAAAAAGAGCTTGCCTGTTTTTTCAGCCAAATGGTCCTTAGGATCTACCACAATATTGGAACAGTTAAGTTGGATAAGGTTAGGCTTCACAAAGCGAAAGGTCTTTCCTGCACCAGAACCCCCAATGACAATTAGATTTTTATTTCGGTCAAACTGGGGTTTCTTCTTTTCCAACAAGGTTAGACGAACATCACGAGTCAAAATCGTGTCATTGAAAGGATTCTTACTGTAAAAGAATCGCTTTTCCTTACTGGTTCCAAAGCGTGCAGAACCGTATTCTTCCCCTTCTCGATAGACCTTCTGTCCTGTCGATACATAAAGATAGACTAGCGACATCGTTATAACTCCAAGGATAAAGGCAAGAAGGGATTTTCGAGTAAAGCTAAATAGCCATAAAGGATTGAAAACCTGATTTAACCCCTCTCCTAAGAGGTAGGCAAAACGTTCCATAGGTGGTGCATTGGTTAAACTATCATAGAGTAGGGTTAGGCGGTGACAGAAATAACCAAAGGCAAGTCCCAAGAATCCAAAGACTAATGCTTTTCATCTGAAATACATTACAAGGTAACCTCCTTGGTTCTAACTACCGAAGGTTCTGTCACTTTTATTTTCTCTTTGGCCAATTCAATCTCTTGGTCCAAGGTTTTATCAAAAGTTAGCCCTTCTAACTTTTCTGGATTAGACATCAGTTTCTTTAATAATTCATCTAAGTGATGGTCCAGCAAGGTCTTATCTTTGGCATAAAAGTAGAGATAGTCTTTTTGCCAACTAATAGCAATCGGTAGTTTTTCTGACTCCATCAACTCCTTGAATTTCTCCACATCGATTGGCTTATCCAGAATGTCTTTACTGACATCAATCGCTTCAATGGCGTAAGGGCTTTGAAGGAGTTCTTCCAGTTTTTGAACACCAATCTTATAAGCTGAATCTTGGGCTAAGGCTTGCCTAGCCGACCATTCTAAGAGCTTTAAGAGGGTTCTAACAGTAAATAAACTACTTCTTTCCACGTATTGCATCGCTTGACGTTCTTGTTGTTCAGATGACATGATGACTTCCTCTTCTTTGAATTCCCTATCAAACATAAGGTGCTTCCATAATACAGAAGCACTCTTGATTTTGGTATCACAAAAAGGTCAAGACATAAACCAAACTATTCCAAAGTAAATGTAAGGTCATTGCCGTCATACAATCTGTTTTCAAACGAACAACAGCCAAGGTCACCCCAAGACAGCTATACATGAGCCAACTCCCTAACTGATTTGGTCCATGGGCTAAAGAAAAGAGAAAACTGGTCACTCCTATTTGTACAAAAGGGAATGTCAATTTTTCCCACAGCAATTGCCTATAAACAATCTCTTCAAGGACACTTGCATTGACCAGAAACAATAAAAAGATAACATGTGGAACCTGCTTTCCTACTTCAACTAGTACCGATTGATTCCTAGTCTGAACTGGAAAAAGAAAACTAATTAAGACTGCAAAAGCAACCATACACGCAAAGCCAAGAAGCAACCATCTTAGGCGATTTTGTAAGGTAATATTTTTTGCTTGAACAGTTTTGTGATGAGTAATCTCTAGACAAGCTACACCTAAAAGAAGCGTTTGTAGCAGGATTAAGACCTTAATCGTCATATAGTCATGCAGGTATAAACTCACAAGAAGACCGTTAAGCTGTATGGCTAGATAAAACAACACTATCCTTATCATTGTCACCTCTTGAATAAATCTTCATAATCAATATCTAAGACTAGAACGATTCGCTCAACCCATCTTGTCTGTGGCATTAGACGATTGGATTTGTAATGCCGTAATTTTTGATAGAGGCGATTAAACTCACTTGGATAAACATATTGACCTTTGAATACTTTGCGAGCTAGTTCTGCCCAAGTGAGTTCTTTTTCTGCCAGAATGATTTCTAAATTGTCCCAAAATCGTTCATTCATCTTCACACCTACCCTGTCACTTGTGTCATCAGGCTGGCCTGAAACAGCTCTTCTTTTACCTGTCTGGGAAGAAAGGTTCGCACTTCATCTAATCCAATAGCTGGATAGACATGATTCTGGCAGACAATGAGAGGCAAACGAAGGTTTTGGTCTGGCTTTTGGAGAATGAGCTGGATCATCTCGTTTAAACTGATGGTGTATTGACGCTTAAAGCGAAGAAATCGTGGCGACAGCAACTCAAAACAATCCATGGTTTTGGCAAAGAGTGACAGTATGATTTCACGGTTTACATCACATGCTTTTGTACAACGGTAAGTCACACCATAGGTCGTCAAAATGGTTAGTAAGTCTCGATTTGTATTGTCATTATTTCCTAGATATACCTCAAGCATAGGCTCCTCCTTATAGGGTTAGGCTATTTTCAACTGTTGGTTCTGGAGTTGAGAAATAGTGACTCATATCAACGGGCATCCGTCCTTCACCGGAGCACTTAACCGTCACCAGAGTCGTTAAAATACCATCCTTTCCCCTAGCAGTATAATTTTGACCAAAGGCACGAAAGGCCAAGTGATTGTCTTTCGTCAATAGTGTATCTACTCCATTTTTAATATCCCTAGTTTCCAAAAAATCCGAAATCCGATGAAGATTGGATTCGTAGAATAGGGGATCATTCATCTCTTTGTGGTAATCATCTTCAAAAGTCACCTCAAAGTCACAATCAAAATTGGGGAGCGACAATATCTTTTGGAGTAGCTGATTGATTTCAACTTGATGAATACGTTCCTCTAATTCAGTACACTCAAGGATACTTTTCTTATGTAGTAGGTTCATGTTTTTCTTCCTCTTCCATTCTTCTAAATTCTCTTGCAATGGCTTCAATAACTGTGACAGTCACACTATTACCAGCCTGTTTGTATAGTTGGCTCTTACTAGAAACACTTTCTGCTCTTTCATAAGCCCAATCAGGAAAACCTTGAAGTCTGAAACACTCTCTTGGTGTCAGTCGTCTAATTCTCAGGCGATAGAGTTTTCCGTCTAAGACAATCCCTGTGACTTCATACCACTTATCCTGTCGATATTCCATAGCAGCAACTACTACTCCCATATTGTCTGAAGTCGTCAGGGTATTGGATATTCCCTTACCCACTCGCCCTCTCCGTTTGGTTGAGTCTGGATATGCCAGATTGACAGAGTCTCCAAGAGTTGCCTTTGCGTACCCTCTTTTTGTGGCTTCCTTGATTTTCAGAAATGGCAACTCCTCTCTCAGCAAAATCTTTGGCACCTTATCTCCACCCTGCATGGTGGTCAAGGTCGGTGACAAACCAGCTATGTCAAATACTCTACCGGTCTGGTCAAAGCTAGTCGGCAGATTTCCTGCGACGACAACACCATGTCTATCTTGACTAGTCAAAGTAAACATAGGGTCTTGATTATCCTTAAAGCGACGCCCATGTTGGCGTTTTTCAAGTCTATCTGGTGTTAAGACTGGAATGGCGATTTTTGCCCCCTCTCCTTTACCTCTCGTTAGTGTAGGAGCAAGTCCAGTCGTCAGATAGACTTCACCATTCAAACCACGTTTAGAGGGATTGATATTTCCTAGCCTTTCAAGATGAGCTGGGCTGTTTTCTCTTCTGAGAGGAAATAAGAATCTGGAACGGTATCTTCTAGAATGTCCGATAATAAAGACCCGTTCTCTGTTTTGCGGGACTTGGAAGTCCTTACTGTTAAGCACCTGCCATTCGACATCATACCCCAATTCATCCAGCGTGGAGAGGATTGTGGCGAACGTCCGTCCCTCGTCGTGATTGAGTAGGCCTTTGACGTTTTCCAAAAATAGAAAACGTGGTTGGATTTGTTTGGCGCATCTAACAATTTCAAAAAAGAGAGTCCCTCGAGTATCTTCAAATCCCAATCGTCTTCCTGCGAGTGAAAAAGCTTGGCAAGGAAATCCCCCGCAGATAACATCCACTTGCCCTCTAAATTGTCTAATGTCATGGTCTGTGACCTCTTTAATGTCATGGTATTCTATTTCTTCTTCTGTCTTAAACATGGCTTTGTAGGAAGTTCTAGCGAATTTATCAATTTCACAAAAGCCCAAGCACTCATGGCCCTGTGCTTCCATTCCCAGCCTAAAACCGCCTATCCCAGCAAATAAATCTAAAAATTTCATTTTTCCTCTCTTTCCAAATAAAAAAGAGCCTTACACTTGTAAAACTCTTGCCTATATATGATCATCCATTTCTGGTGCACGGATGATTTCAACGATCAAAATGATGAGCGAAATCAGATAGATCCCACCTAGTATCCACCAAATCATCTTAATCACCTCACCTTACTTCTTGTCGTCTCAGTTGCTTGGTCCACTCTGACAGCACACCATTAAACACGTATTCAGCTATCACTTCCGCTGACCGAGCAAATCTCATATGTTCCAATGCGTACTGATAACGTTCACTAAAATAGATCATGGCATAGTCACTAGCCGACTGTGATAGACCTGTCTGTCTTAACTGGTCATGAACCAAATCCCAGATATAGTCTCGATCGTACTTTGTCACGGCATCGACTTTTGAAGAAAAGTTTTCTTCTTGTTTGTCATCTACTAGCTGCCTCTCCTCCTCGTCCTCAATAAGGAAATCACTCCCTTCAGTTTCACTATATTCAGTCTCATTTCCTTCAGTCTCACTAGGGGCTGAATTTAAGACTGGCCCCGTCTTTTTTTGAGCCCCCCCCTAGTGTTTTTTTAACACTAGCCCCGTCTGAATCTAAAACTGGGATAGATTCATGTTCTAATTCCCCCAAGTAAATTTTATTTGCCATTCGACCTTTTTCACTAGAGGACTGTTGGACTTCATCAATTAAGCCATATTCACGTAAGGTTTTCTTGATAGAGAGTAATTTTGACTTTGAACAGCCTAAAAGTGCCATCAGATTTGAATTGGAATAAATCAAGTAAATTGCCCCATCTTCATCAATCCAACCTTTACTCAAAGACAACTCCAAACGATCTTTTAAAACCGCGTAGGCTACCTTAACCTCCAGTTTCATATCCTTATACCGTTCACTCTCAAACAAAATTTTAGGGAGTTTATAATAACGCTCTGATGTCTGATATTGATTTGCGGTTATACGTTTCATGATTGTCCCTCCAAGACTAATATTCCAACATTTCCAAATTCATCAAATTGGATTAATCCTACTTGTTCCATTTCATCAATGAGCTGAGTTGCTTTTACAATATCAACTCCCATGATAGCCATGAGCTGACACATCACGAGTTGACGTGATGATTGTTCATACTTTTGCATCATTTCCTCCTGAAAATAAAAAAAGCGAGAACACTTATAAAAATGTTCTCGCTGAACCAATATATTTTCTGACGTATCTATTTTTTGTCTACGCAGTCGACATCCAAACAAACGTTCACATCAATGTACTTTTTTTGAACCTTTTTTATGTCAAAATCACTCTTTTCAATAAAGACAAAATGCTTGAAAAAGTGCTTAAAATAAAGGATTTTTACACGTTTCTTCGTTGTAGCAATACTACGCACTCCACGTGATGCGTTTGAGGAAATAGATCCACCGGCTGGACTTTCTTCAATTCATATCCCAATTCTTGGTAGAGTTTGATATCACGCGCCATGGTTGCGACATTGC
>ERZ1023220.111-NODE-111-length-13657-cov-192.024408_pt1 | contig 13657 bp, 8 predicted proteins | sample MGYA00380449_ERZ1023220 | MGnify/ENA primary metagenome ERZ1023220 (study PRJEB33173, sample SAMEA4830396) | metagenome | study: EMG produced TPA metagenomics assembly of the PRJEB25223 data set... | reverse complement strand
CAGGTTGATTTTTCAAGAACGTGTCTAACCTTTTCAGTTAGAAACGTCTCGCACCACAGAAAGCAACGTGACCATAGATTGGCGATGCCCCAGCTACACCATTCATGAATACAGCTGCAGAACCTGGTTTAGGAGTCGTTGAAATGTCATATCCTTGCGTTTGGCCACTATCAACCCACTGATTGGCATTTCCTAGATAGGGATGAATGCCAACTCCAATTTGAGCAAAGCGATTATAGACATACCAAGTACAATTCCCTAGTTCATAAGCGTTACCTGAATAGCCTTGTCCTTCTAAAAGTGCTTGATCGGTAGGTAGTCCATAAGGTAGCTTATCTTTATATTCTGCTGGAACTTGCTTGCTAGAAACACCTGTCGAACCTCCTCCTTTATTTTTTAAGAAATTCAACCATTGACGAGCTGCATTTTGTCGTTCTAAGAGCTTATTACCTGGTACTCCCAACCAAGCGTTCAAGAAGTCCTCTGCAAGAGCTTCTACGGAACCCGTCGATGTCACAATTCTTCTGAATGCTGCACGTCTAGTTGGATCATCTTCCTCCAGAAGAAATTTTGTTTGGACTTCTGCAGACCAAATATCTCCATTCACTGATTTTGCAAAATTCCACAATGCAAGAGCACGAGGGCCAGTAAATTGACCAATCCCAATCCCGATATAGTGCAAACCATTGACTAGATACCCTCTTTCATTTAGAGGCAAAGTAGGGTACATAGCTTGAAAGGCTCCCCAGTTGCCAACTAAATTTTCTGCAGTTGGTTCTTTAGCAACTTTATCAAACTGATTATTAGTTAGATAGTCTGTTTCATAGCGTTTAAAAGTGATGGAACTCTCAATATCAAATCCTCCCAAAACGGCTGCAATCCCTTCATCAGTTGCCTCCGGTATATTCTTTTTAATCGCATCCGCAAAAGCTCTTGCACGTCTTCCTTTCTCTCCAGATGTTTCAATATTACTGACAACAGACGTTGCTTGAGTGTACTCTACACGCTGGAAGTAAAAACCGACATTGACATAAGTCCAACTCTTTTCAACATTACCATCTTTGTCTTTCTTATTTAATCGATCAGGTTCTAGCTTTTGATAATAAACGGTTTGATTTCCTTCAGGTGCTACCTTTCCAATAATATCTCCAGCTTTGACGTGATCACCTGTTTTATAGCGAATCGTATCTACGTTCTTATACAGAAACTTGGAATCCTGATCACTAATTTCTATGTCACTCCCCTTAACTTCAACTTTCCCATCTAAAACAGCTAACAGAGACTGACCTCCTGAAACCTGCAAAACAGATCCATTAAAAACTTCCGTCTTCGATTTATATCCAAAACGCTCAATAATCTGAAGAGGTGCCTGCGATTCAGGTTGTTCTTCTGTATAAAATGGATTATCTAGTTCTTGAAGCAACATATATTTTCCACTATCTCTAGCAATTTCTAAGAGCTCTTTATACTCCTCTAACTCGTCCTTATCAAGCTTATAGAGATTATTTTTGGTATAAAGCTCTTCCATCGTTTTAAGATTGTCTTTATCCCCATTCAAATTCTTCCATAAGGTATCTAAGTAAAGTTTTCCACGATTCTGTTGTGAAAAATAGTTATTCCCGTCTATACGAAGCTTATCTGAAATATCATCATACTTATAATTCAAGTATAAAAGCGGATCGTCAATTTTTGTCCAATAATCTACCTTGTCATTCGATTTTTCACGATCCAATTTTGAAAGATACAACCAGGTATCATTCATATCAAATTCATCTTGACGGGTAATTCCTGAACTACCGATACCAAGTATAGCCAGAAACAAAAGCAGACCAAATGCAATCAGATAAGCCTTTAAGCTAAATGGATTTTTGATAATAACTTTAAGCGGTTTAGAACCTACACGGTAAAACTTCCTAGCCTTCTTAGCCACTTTCCCTGTTTTAGAAGTAGCCAAGCGTTTCTTATAATCCTGAATACGACGAGAGAGTTTTCCTTCCCAAGAAAATTCTCTTGGAGTTTGAGTGAAGCCCCTACCCTTAGCCTTATTGTAGACTCTATTTCCAAGGCTATAGCTCGATTTAACCATTCCTTGGCCAAGTTTACCGCTATACTTCCCAATCGTTTTGATTCGTTTCCCTTGAATCTGAATATCCTGATACCGATATTTAGTTCGTGCTATATCTGATAGTGTATCATCCTGATGCGCAACAGAGCTAGCCTGTTGATTAGCAACTCGTTCTACAGATTGTTTTGCCGCACGAAGAAACTTCTTCTTGCGTGAACCACCATTAGCCTCTTGAGCGACTTTAAAAGTTCTTTTAGAAGTTTTTTTCTCCAGTTTCGCCTTATCTAATTCCTGCTTAAGGAAGACCCGCTTTTTATTGTTCCTATCTAATTCCTGCTTAAGGAAGACCTGCTTTTTAATTTCCTCTGGACGAAGTGACTTTCCTTCTTTTCCAAGATTTCTTCCTTGTTTCTGGATATTCTTGTACTCTTTTTGGATTCTCTTATACTCTTTTTGTATTTTCTTGACCTTGTTCTTAGAAGCTCGAAATTGGCTTCGACTCTTCTTTACCAACTGACGTTTAGAGTGAGTCTGAGATTGTAACTTCGTAAGTTGTTTTGCGCTATCTTGTTGAACCGTTCGGTAATTCTTACGAACTTTTTCTAGCTTTCGATCTAACCTATGACCGATTGTTTTTGGTCTGCCTTTCTCCTGATCCATAGTGAGACCCCTAAGCGTCTGTTGCGACTAAGTTATACAACTTAGTATTCTTTGGTATTGGATTTTCAAATGGCACTACAACTGGCCCAGCTACGATTAAGCCAGTACCTTTAGCTTTTGGCCGTGCTAAGTAGCGAATCTGTTTATCAGTCAGATTGACAATCTCTTTTAGGATAGCCAAATCTTGGGGCTTTTGTTTGAGCAAAATCATAAACTCACTATTTGAGAGCAATTTCCGACCTTCTTCAACAGCAGCCAGCGTTTCTACGTTCTGGGTAATTCCTGTTGGAATCGCACCATATTTCCGAATCCGTGAATATAACGTAGTAAAGAAGTCTGCTTGAGCCTTATTTTTAAATAGAATCTGCATCTCATCAAAGTAAACCTAAGTAGTACATTTTCCTTGATTTTCTACAATTTGATTCCAGATATAATCCTGAATCACCATCAAAGCGAACGGCTTCAATTTGTGCGACAACTTCTTCAGGTTAAAGATAACAAAGCGATGATTAAGATCCACGTTGGTATTGTGAGCAAAAATATCCTGAGAACCAGTTGTATAGGTCTCTACTGCTAAAGCTAAGTCTTGTGCTTCAGGTTCGGGTTGTTCTTTTAAGACCTGGTGCCACTCTTTTAATGTTGGGGTAAAATTCTCCGTCAAATAGCGTTCATAAGTCACCCCTGTTACCCGGTCAATAATCCCAATCTGGGCATCTGTCACCTCTGACAGAATCGATTCAAACAATCCCATTAATAAGTTTGCCTTATCTCCAATCGGATCGTCATCCTCATCGTCCAAACGATCTAGATCTGGTAGATCTAAGAGATTGATATGTGTTTTAGATCCAATCGAAATATCCACCATCTGAGCACCGAAAGCACGGCCAATATCAGAATATTCATCTTCGGGATCCACGATGATCACTCGGTCTTCTGGATATTTCAGTAAAGTTGGAATAACTTCTCCACCCTTTATTGTTGTAGATTTACCAGATCCTGAAGAACCTAACACAACTCCTGAACCCGTGTTCAAATCACGCTTTCTATCTAGTGTAATGATATTGTTTGATAACTGATTTTGACCATAGTAGCGAGCGAGTGAGCTTTCAGACTTCAAGTCCACGTTGGTAAAAGGAACTTGCGTAGCAATATTAGCTGTCGTCATCTTTCTCATAAAATTCTTCTTCACATTCAAGAAGCACTCTCCAATAGGTAAAACCGTATTTAGAGCCTCTTCTTGGTAATAATAGAGATCTTCAAACTCTACCCCTAGCTTCCGTCCAGCACGCTTAATCTTCTGCTCATTCCGTTGTAGTTCCTCCTGGTTATCCGCCTTAAAATACACTGCAATCAAACCAGAAAAGATTTTCTGGTCATACTCAGTAATCTCGTCTCGCCACTTCTTGGTAGCTTCTGAGATTTCTTGGTCACGACCAGCAACGACCGCATCATCAAAGATACCAGATTGAGCCGCCTTACGTTTCGAACGTAACTTCCCAATTTCAGCATCTGTCTCTGCATCGTCAATCTTCTCTAAGATTTCAACGTTCTCATAGGGTTCTGCATGGATAGTAATAGCCAGTTCCAGCCCCAGTGTCGTCAAATCTCGAATAAGCCGATCAGACATCCAGTTAGGATAGCGACGTGCATAGAGCACCTTGCACCAACGATCATCTATAATCATGCGTTTTTCTTGAAATTCAATCCTGTTTGGCGCAATAAATGATTTAGTGAATAAACCTGTCAAAGCAATTTCTTTGTAATCAAAATTGACATACGGGTTATCTCGTAACAGTTCAGAAAAGACCTTTAGGCGATCCAAACCATTCATATCCCTGAAAGTAATATCAGATTCCTGAAATTGAGTTCCTAAGGAAACTCCAATATCTTGTAGGATCAACTGCGCCTGCTTTCGGTCATCCGCATTCGTTGAAATGGTCACATACTTATGTACCTCGAAGTTGTTAGCATGTGTCGTAAATCGCTCCTTGATCATCTCATTTAGCTCCTCACGATAGTCGTCAAAACCATCATTTGTTTCTTCATACAAGATATTCTGCAAGGAGTTATCCGATACTCGACGGTTAATGACTAAGAGCTGGTAGTTACTACCCTCATCCAGTGAATTAAGAGCATCCATCGTTGTATCAATGATACTCTCTTTTTCATCTTGTTGAGCAGTTGAGTACGAAGCATCCCCCAACATAAAGCTCCGAGAATACTTCTCACGTGCAATGTGCATCAATCCGTCTTCATGGAGCAGTGTATAATTGATGGTATTTTGTGTCGTAGGTTTCATCTGGCGACGCAAGCGATCAATTTTTTTCTTTTCTACTTTTTCTAGTTTTTCTCTTTTGCTTTTGAATAAACTCATCTTTCGTATACATTCCTACCTTTCCAAATTCTATCTCATAGGTTCGTTGTTGGATTCGGAAAAAGAAATTGATTTTTTCTTTAATCCGCATTCGCTTAGTCATTCCCGTACCGTACATCCCTCCAGGAACGACAAATAGAGCATCCCAAAGATAGATGTACCAATCAGGTAGACCAAAGAAGTAACTAGCAGTTGTCCCTGAGACAGCTATTATCAAACACAGGTATAGAACAAGCATTCTACTAGTTAAGCCAAATAGAATAGGCTTGTCCTCAGTTTCAAATTCTCTTAAAAATTCTGATCCAATTTTTTTCAATTAGTTTCCTTCCCATCAAAAAAAACAGTCCGTTTAGAACTGTTAGTCTTATGTCATTTATTTATCACGTTCCTTTACAAGCATAGCTACAGCAATCTCAGATTCCTACCCCTTCAGTATCGAATAGGCTTCTGTTAGCCGTTTTTTGTTCCTGAAAATAGCGTTCAAAGTTTTCATCTCCTTTGAAGACCATTTTACCACGATCCATATATTTAATCCACTGTTCCAAACGGTAAACATACTCTGTTTGACTGATACTATCAGCTATAGCACAGTACGTTATATCTTCCTGAAGAAGGGTAAGAATTCTCATGCCATAAAAAGCATCTTGCTTAGCTTCTGCATAGCGCCAAGCATAAATATATAGTTCGTCACCATAACTACTCATCCGAACGGCACGAGGAATCTCAGATATCTTAACTTTACCATCCAATATCCACTCCAATAAAGGCTCCGATAATAATTCATGTTCATAGGCAAACCAAGAAAGACGTGTTATTTCTTGTTCAAGAGAAGTTATTTTATCCTTCAACTCTCTTGTCCCATGTTTCTTTTGTAAATCATTAAATTGTTTATTTCCTATCTCCTTTAACGTTTCCATTGATAGTCACCTCTTTCTATAGAAAACATCCACACGATTCTCTAAACATAGGTAACATCGATTAATTCTAATTTTTCTACACATAGATTACACTCCTAAAAGCTGCTTGGCTTTTCGACTAGATCCAACCATTACAAAGATATAGATAACCCCCTTGGCAATTGAAGCAAAGGCTGTTCCCCAGGAATCACTGGAACCAGTCGTAACCTTTAGGATATCTGCTGCAACAATCGAATCATAAACAACAGAAACAATAATTAGGATGACACCAATAAGGGCAGAGGCTGCAAAGTATTTCAGGAAGTTAATCGTAACAGATCGCAACGAATCCATCATAAAGAAGGCTACTAACAATGGAGCTAAAGCCTTAAGCATATATAAATCCAAGTAACGTAAGAAAACAATAATCCCTAAAATAACGTTAGCTACTCCACTTACAGCTTTCCCTACGAAAGTAATGATAGTTTTTTCAACTATTCCTTTCCCACCAGAAATATTAGAATCAATGGTTGCTTTAACAGTAGGTGTTACATGAGCAATTACCTTTACAATAATATTAAGTAATTCCAGAATGGCATCGCAAATTTGAGATGAGGCAGAAATCATGATGAAGGCAAATAAATACTTCATCAAGGCCTCTAGCCAAATCTTTTGGGTTAGCGAACCTCCTCTGGACTTAACCATTTGTGACCACGATGCCATTTCAAACCAGAAAAAAAGACCTAAAAGGATATACCCAATAGGTCTGACTGCATCAGCCATCATATTTACAGCTTGATTTGTAGCAGAGCTATAACTAGAAAGAGAGCTTGTTAGCTCTCTAATATCTAAATTCATAGGCTACTCCTAAAATTTTAGCTGTGATAATGCTGCAACGACTGCGGCCGCAATCCCTGCAGAAGCAACAGCCAAGAACGCACCATTAATCATAGAATCAGACCCATCATCTTGTCTTTGCTTATCTTTATTCTTTCTTCCTTGAATATAATCAACCGCACCATTCCAGATCCAGATAAGACCTGTGATTGTTCCAACTACACCTAGACCAGTAATAATTTTTGTAATGATTTCCATTTTGTTTTACCCCTTTTAATTTCATTTTTTTATAACAAAAGGCACTGCAGAGATTTCTACAGTGCCAAACACAATACTATTTTTATAATTCTTCAAATTCTTCACGATAAATCGTCCGAACAGTAGCTACTAGAATACTGAGGCCAATAATAATTGGAACTTCAAAATTCGGATATGGGAAAAATAACCCTCCTCCTTTTGGTGCATCAACCACTTGACCAGCAGTAATAAGTGAAGCATGGGACATTCCTAAAATATGCGGTGTATACCATCCAAAAATATTATCAATTATGTTTTCGCTTGGGAAATTGAATAGATGATGAATGATTGCCATTCCCCCAATCAATACGATTGTTATACATATTTTAGCTATAACCCACAGAATAAACATACCAATAGTGGATTTTACAACATTAATACACCAAAGAACGATATAAAAGGGAGCTGTAAAAATTCTAATGATAGCTACCCATAACCAGGAAAAATCATTCCCAAATTTCATAATTCTACTCCTCCACGATTCACCGTTATTATACCATAAAAATAGCTTATTTTAAAGATTCCTAGAATATTCTAAGCCTCTTTTTTCTTGCGCTTGCTGTAGAGCAATCCTGTAGCAAGGCTTCCCATTGTCAGACCAGCTAACAGCAATTCTGCAGAAGCCTGCTCACCTGTAGATGGCAGGCTTCGTTCTGGTTGTTGCGGATGTTCTTCAGGAGTTTTTGGCTCTTCTGGAGTCTGAGTCACAACCGTATTGGAAACAACTTCCACACCGTTAACTGTATGATAGTAAGTGTTTTCTACTGCTCCTGACTGAATGCGTGTCATTTGTAGATATACTTCTGCTTGAAACTCTGATGTTTCTAAAATCGACTTTAAGAAAGCACCATCAAAGCTAATATCTACTTTACCTTTAGCCTTGTCTACTACTTGACTTGTGAACTTAGTTAATTCATCACCAGCTTTGAATTTTTGACCATCACTTGTTTCAAAATCTACAGTCGCAAACACTTGATATACACCTTGATACTCATCATGTGTTTCATCGTAATCATCGCTAAATTTATACTCAAACAACTGTTCTGAGCGATCTTTTGGCACTAAGGAACCAACTAATTTGTAATTAAATGTTTGATTCATCTTGACCTCTTTTCCATCCAAACTTTCTTTACTTAGATGGTCGATCACTACATCTTTCTTCGGTTCAATCTTTGGAACATTATTGACTGCTGTTTCAGTTACATAGGCCATCCCAAAATCAACTTGATAAGCTGTATTCTCATACTTACCACCTGTTTGACCCAATTCCTTCTTAACAGTCATTGGGTTGGTAATGGTCAGAACTTCTCCAGCTTGCACATAAGTCTTGTAGAACTCCTCTGGATTCTCTGCCTCGAATACTTGAATCGCTCCTTTCGGAGTGAAATGGCTAGACTTCAAGGATTCTTGTACACCTGATGGTGCCTTATCCAGACTATCATAAAGAGCCATTTTCAAACCTTTGACCACTTGCCCTTTAGAATCCGTCACTTGAACACCATCTTGATTGATGGTAACAGCTTCTTCTGGGTAATCATCAACGATATAGAACCCTTTGCCAATACGGTCTTTATCCGCTTCAATGCCCTTGTATTGACTATAATCTGCCGTTACCTTGTAGTAGTTGACAGAGCCTGCCAAGACTTGTTTCCCATCGATGTTCACGCCTGCTTTATTCAGATTTTTCTTGGTAGGTTTCGCAGTAGGAACATTGTTCTCTACCTTATCCGTCTGGTAGCCACTACCAAAGTCTAATTGATAAGCTGTATTCTCATACTTACCACCTGTTTGACCCAATTCCTTCTTAACAGTCATTGGGTTGGTAATGGTCAGAACTTCTCCAGCTTGCACATAAGTCTTGTAGAACTCCTCTGGATTCTCTGCCTCGAATACTTGAATCGCTCCTTTCGGAGTGAAATGGCTAGACTTCAAGGATTCTTGTACACCTGATGGTGCCTTATCCAGACTATCATAAAGAGCCATTTTCAAACCTTTGACCACTTGCCCTTTAGAATCCGTCACTTGAACACCATCTTGATTGATGGTAACAGCTTCTTCTGGGTAATCATCAACGATATAGAACCCTTTGCCAATACGGTCTTTATCCGCTTCAATGCCCTTGTATTGACTATAATCTGCCGTTACCTTGTAGTAGTTGACAGAGCCTGCCAAGACTTGTTTCCCATCGATGTTCACGCCTGCTTTATTCAGATTTTTCTTGGTAGGTTTCGCAGTAGGAACATTGTTCTCTACCTTATCCGTCTGGTAGCCACTACCAAAGTCTAATTGATAAGCTGTATTCTCATACTTACCACCTGTTTGACCCAATTCCTTCTTAACAGTCATTGGGTTGGTAATGGTCAGAACTTCTCCAGCTTGCACATAAGTCTTGTAGAACTCCTCTGGATTCTCTGCCTCGAATACTTGAATCGCTCCTTTCGGAGTGAAATGGCTAGACTTCAAGGATTCTTGTACACCTGATGGTGCCTTATCCAGACTATCATAAAGAGCCATTTTCAAACCTTTGACCACTTGCCCTTTAGAATCCGTCACTTGAACACCATCTTGATTGATGGTAACAGCTTCTTCTGGGTAATCATCAACGATATAGAACCCTTTGCCAATACGGTCTTTATCCGCTTCAATGCCCTTGTATTGACTATAATCTGCCGTTACCTTGTAGTAGTTGACAGAGCCTGCCAAGACTTGTTTCCCATCGATGTTCACGCCTGCTTTATTCAGATTTTTCTTGGTAGGTTTCGCAGTAGGAACATTGTTCTCTACCTTATCCGTCTGGTAGCCACTACCAAAGTCTAATTGATAAGCTGTATTCTCATACTTACCACCTGTTTGACCCAATTCCTTCTTAACAGTCATTGGGTTGGTAATGGTCAGAACTTCTCCAGCTTGCACATAAGTCTTGTAGAACTCCTCTGGATTCTCTGCCTCGAATACTTGAATCGCTCCTTTCGGAGTGAAATGGCTAGACTTCAAGGATTCTTGTACACCTGATGGTGCCTTATCCAGACTATCATAAAGAGCCATTTTCAAACCTTTGACCACTTGCCCTTTAGAATCCGTCACTTGAACACCATCTTGATTGATGGTAACAGCTTCTTCTGGGTAATCATCAACGATATAGAACCCTTTGCCAATACGGTCTTTATCCGCTTCAATGCCCTTGTATTGACTATAATCTGCCGTTACCTTGTAGTAGTTGACAAAGCCTGCCAAGACCTGTTTCCCATCGATGTTCACACCTGCTTTGTTCAAATTCTTTTTGGTTGGTTTAACAGTAGGAACATTATTGACAACTGTATCAGTTTGATATCCGTTACCAAAATCAACTTGGTAAGCCGTATTCTCAAATGATTTTCCTGTATTTCGCAGTTCTTCCTTAGTTACCATTGGATCAATAATTGTAACCGATTTTCCTGATTTAATATACTGGTTAAAATAAGCTTCTGGATCATCCACTAAAAATACTTGGAAAGCACCCTTGGGCTTAATTTCAGAACTAGCAAGAAAAGCTTTAACCTTATCATTATCAACGGCATCTATAGAATCATACTGATACACCGAGATACCAGCAACTTCTTTTCCTTCGCTGTCAATATAACGAATGTCCGATTGATTAATCGTAACAGCCTCTTCTGGGTAATCATCAATTGCTCCGAATCCTTTTAAAATAGTAGATGAATCTGCCTTCATCCCCTTATATTGATCATAATCCAAGGTAATATGGTAGTAATTTGTCGAACCAACTAGAACTGGTTTACCATCAATGATAACTTTATCCTTATTGTAATTATGTTTAAGAGGTTGAATGAAATTATTATTCGGATTGTCCGGATCATTCGGTTTACCAGGTGTTGAAATCTGAACAATGTTTGAATAACTTTCGTACTTATTGTTAATCTTTAATTGGAAGTTATTCTTGTAGGTCGCTCCATCATTCGTTACTTTACCAACTAAAATTGGAGCTGGTACTTGTACTTCCTTACTTAAATCTTGATTAAGCTTAGATTTTAAACTTTCTAAGCCTTTCATCCGAACAACATGGCTCGACTCGTCATAAGTTAATTCAAAATCTGAGCTAATTTTTTTGGAAGCTTCAACATCTAACACAAAACCTGAAGGCAAGGCATCCACAATTTCAAAGTCTGTAATAGCTTCACGATTAGCTGGAAGAGGCTTAGTTGTTAGTTCCCACTGTACTGTTGAAAGTTTAGGTACATAGCTTTTATCAATAGATTCACCAGAAGAATTTTTTACAAACTTTTCTAGGTCAGGCATTGCCTGTAAGCGTGCATATCTAACCCTTACTGTTGGAGGGGATACTAAAGAGGGGATCTCTTTTTCCTTTATCTCCTCAGGTTTGGGTGGGAGTACCTCTTCAGGTTTTCCAGTTGGAGAATTGGGTGGAGTAGTTTCAACTTCATAAGTTGGTTTGCGAGGTGGATTTACTGGTGGAATGCTTTTCAACTCCGCCCCCTCCCCAAGAATTGTGAAGACAACGTTTTGAGCATTTCCACTCAAATTCTCTGCATCCCATTCAGCGGGAGTTCTTCCCTCTGTCGAACCAGGAGATGATGTGTGAAGGTACGTTAAACTAGAACCATACCCTACTGAAGCAAAGGAAGCCTTAGGAATATCTGAGGTATCATTAACTCCATTTTCTACTCCCTTCATAACGCGACCATCAAAATCCAAACCTGAACCACTTGGATTAAAAACCATTCCACGACCAGATGAGCCATAACTCAAATTTGAACCTTGACCCCAATCTACATCGGTAATAACTGTTCCAATTAAGAGGGAAACAGGAGTTGTCGTACCTTCAATATAAAAATCAAAAACCATTTCCAAACGGGTATGATTATTATAGACAAAGTAGAAACTTCCACCATCTCCACCCTTGAGGTAGATATCTGAATCTGTCACAGGAACACCATTTCGAACTTCTCCCTGATAGTCTCCTAAATCCGAAACCATGACTTTTGCCATGATCTTTCTACCATCTGTCAACGTTCCAATGTTATGAATATAAAATGTATCTCCAAATGTTGGAGATTTAATGATATCATAAGTTTCCGTACTATCCTTACTAACTCGAGTTCCTGCGCCTCCTGTTACATAAGTATCTGCATGATAACCTAAAAAACCACGCATACTCTCTACTGGTAGATTATCATCTGGTACTACTGTAAAATCATTATAATAGTCTAAGCTTCCCCGACCAGCTGAATTATATCCTCCATAAACTTTGAAACCTGTTTCAGATCCAAATAAAGGCTTACTTGTTTGAATTGCATCTCGCTCAGCTTTAATAGTTGCTAGCTTCTTTGTATAGTCTGTCAAAGAGCTTTCATAAGCTCCTCTCTTAGCTTCATTTCGTTTTCGGATTTCTGCATTCTCTTGATTGATACGATCTATTTCTGCCTGATTCTCTCGTTGATTTTTTTCATTCTCTGCACGAATACTAGCATTCTTCTGATTAATTCGATTCACTTCAGCTTGATAAGAAGTTAAATCCTTTTGATATTGTTCCTTCTTCGCAGTATTTTCATCTTGGATTTTCTTTCGGTTCGTTTGATTTTGTCTTTGATCTTCACGATATTTTTCAGTAGCTTTCTCAATACTATCTGCTTGTGTGCAATAATCACTCTCGACTTCCTTTTGCTTTTTTTCCAACTCAGAGGCTGTACTTGCAGTTCCTTTATCTACTACAGAATCAAATTCCACCTTCAATCCAGCTTCTTGTGCCTTTCGAATAGTTTCATCTAAACTGGAATGGGAAATAGAAACTTCTAACGTTCCTGTTTTTTCTTCACTCTTTCCTTGATTTTCAGTAGAAATACTGCTTGGACTCGTCTGGGCATAAGGCGCATTTGTAGCCTTATTTTCAGTTCGTTCATCTGCTATAACTGGGCTTATCATGCTTAAAGCTGCTAAACCTAGTATCACTCCACAAGTTCCATAAATTTTTGATTTCCGAATAGATCCATATGTTTTTGTTTCTCTTGCTTTGTGCATTCTATCTCCTTATCTAAAATATCAATCAATATAAAACCTCAAATGTTGGCTCTCGAGGTCTCTTATAATATAAAATCATCTCTTTCCTTTCCAATAGAAAAAAGCCAGCTTTCACTGACTTTTCTATACAATATTGTAATGAATTTTAAGAAATCCACTTACCAGAATAATCTAAATAATAAGCACCAATCGTCTCATTTTGTGCCATCTTACCATCTGCTTTCAAATAATACCAAGCACTTCCGTCCTTGAACCATTGATCTCTCAGATAACTTCCATCTGATTTGAGATAGTACCAAGCTTTATAACTGGAATCATATAGCCACTCACTTTGTGCCATTTTTCCATCTGACTTAAGGTAGTAACTTCCTTGCCAACTATTTTGTGCATAGCTTCCATCTGATTTGAGATAGTACCAAGCTTTATAGCTGGAATCGTATAGCCACTCACTTTGTGCCATTTTTCCATCTGACTTAAGGTAGTAACTTCCTT
>ERZ1023220.109-NODE-109-length-13922-cov-37.209995_pt1 | contig 13922 bp, 13 predicted proteins | sample MGYA00380449_ERZ1023220 | MGnify/ENA primary metagenome ERZ1023220 (study PRJEB33173, sample SAMEA4830396) | metagenome | study: EMG produced TPA metagenomics assembly of the PRJEB25223 data set... | reverse complement strand
ATTACGAATGAATTTGATTGCTGCTATTATCAATCATGAACTAGGATTCTAGTTTGGCAGGAAGTCTATTTTGGAATGCTATTATGTTTAGTTGTGCTCAATGAAAATGAAAGAACTAGTAAGCTAGGCGCAGTCAGCTCAAAACAGTGTTTTGAGGTTGTAGATAGAACTGACGAAGTCAGTAACATATATATGACAAACCGATGCTGACGTGGTTTGAAGAGATTTTTGAAGAGTATAAGACGGTATTTTAAGGGAATGATTACTATTTGAGGTATTTTATGAGTAGAGAGAAAAAAAGAGGAACAGCAGTCCACTTGAAATCTTATATCAATAGTGTGCTGCTAATCCTGTACACAGGAATAGCGAGCCTATTTCTTTTTCAGATATTCCGATACAATATTTTAAATTTTAGGAATCTCAATTTATTAGTAGCTCTGCTAGTAGTATTGGTATTTATTTTAGGAGTGAGTTTGATTGTCCGAAAAAAAGCTGAAAAGTTGACAATGCTTCTCCTAATCTTAGCTGTCGCAAGTAGTTCAATATCGCTTTTGGCTGTTCAACAATTTATCGGTTTTACAAGTCGCTTAAATGCAACTTCAAACGTTTCAGAATATGCTATTAGTCTTGTAGTTTTGAAAGATAGCGAAATTAGTGAACTAGAACAAGTATCACATGTGATGGCGCCTACCGATACAGATTATGAAGCTATTCAAAGTTTGTTAGCAGATATAAAAGAAAAGCAAGGTAAAGATCTAATAGTAGATAAAAGCAAATCTTATTTAGAAGCCTATAAGAGTTTGATTTCAGGTGACACCAAGGTGATTTTTTTAAATAGTATTTTTGAACATATGATTGAGTCGGATTTTCCTGACTTTAGAGACAAAATTAAGAAAATATATACAAAAGAAATGACAAAGAAAGTAGAAGCTCCAAAGGTTTCAAAGGGGCAGACTTTTACTATTTATTTCAGTGGGATTGATACTTATGGACCAATTAACTCTGTATCACGTTCGGATGTCAATATTTTGATGACAGTCAATAGCGAGACCAAAAAAATTCTTTTGACAACTACACCTCGTGACTCCTATGTCGCAATTGCAGATGGAGGAAAGAATCAAAAAGATAAATTGACTCATGCTGGAATTTATGGTATTGATTCTTCCATTCATACCTTGGAACATTTATATGGTGTAGAGATTAACTACTATGTTCGTGTAAATTTCACTTCTTTCTTAAAGATAGTTGATTTATTGAATGGTATTGATGTGGACAATAGTCAAGAATTTACAATTGACGGGAACGACTATCCTGTTGGAAATCTCCATCTAAATTCTAAGTCAGCACTTGGTTTCGTTCGAGAACGTCATTCTCTAGCAGATGGAGATCGTGATCGAGGACGGAATCAACAGAAGGTGCTCGCTGCAATTATTCAAAAATTAACCTCAATAGAATCATTGAAAAATTATCGTCAAATCATGCAAGGATTAGAGGATTCAATACAAACAAATCTCTCTCCAACAACTATCATGGACTTAGCCAATACTCAATTGGAAAGTGGAGGGAATTATAAAATAAATTCTCAAGATTTAAAAGGGACAGGGCGGATGGATCTTCCTTCTTATGCAATGCCTGATAGTCAGTTGTATATGATGGAAATTGATGAGAATAGCCTCTCAGCTATCAAAGAAAATATTCAGGCTGTTCTGGAGGGTAGGTAAGATGATAGATGTTCATTCTCACATTATTTTTGATGTGGATGATGGGCCAAAGTCCATAGAAGATAGTAGAGCTTTGTTGTTAGAAGCCTATGATCAAGGAATTCGGACAATTGTTTCAACATCCCACCGCCGTCAAGGTATGTTTGAAACACCAGAAGACAAGATTGCGGAAAATTTTCGTGCGGTACAGAAAATAGCTAGAGATATTGCAGATGATTTAACAATTTTATATGGTGCAGAAATCTACTATACTCAAGACATTATCAATAAACTTGAAAAGAAAACTTTCCCAACTTTAAATGGGAGTCGATATGCCTTGATTGAATTTAGTAGCGAGACTTCTTATCGTTCTATTCATAGCGCTCTTCAGCAGTTGCTTTTGTCAGGAATTACCCCGCTTATCGCCCATATCGAACGTTATGATGCTCTTGAAAACAATAAACAAGCAGTTCTCGAATTGATTCGTATGGGCTGTTATACACAGATTAATAGTTCCCATCTACTCAAAAAAAAATTATTTAAAGATGATGCAAAAATCATGAAGAAACGAGTTCACTATTTTTTGAAACATGATTTAGTCCATATTGTAGCAAGTGACATGCATAATCTTGATACTAGACCGCCTTATATGGCGGAAGCTTATGAAATCATTTCTAAAAGATACGGAAAAGAAAAAGCTGAAGAATTTTTTATAAAAAATCCGCAACGAATCCTAATGGATCAATTGATTTAATGAAAAAGGAAACAACAAATGTATAAAGTTATCAAACGATTTATAGATATAGCTTTAGCTTTGCTAGGAATTGTATTATTATCACCACTATTTTTAGGAATTATAGTGTTCATAAAATTAGAATCTAAAGGGCCTATTTTCTTTAAACAAAAAAGAATTGGGCTACATAAAAAAGAATTTTACATTCTAAAATTTAGAACGATGAGAATTGACACTCCTTCAGCTGTCCCTACACATCTTTTAAAAAATCCTTATCAATGGATTACAAAGGTTGGTAAAGTCTTACGTAGAACCTCTCTGGATGAATTGCCACAGATTTGGAATATTTTGGTCGGTCACATGTCGCTTGTAGGACCAAGACCTGCCCTTTGGAATCAATTTGATTTGATTGAAGAAAGAGACAAATATGGAGCAAATGATATTTTACCTGGTTTAACAGGTTGGGCACAAATCAATGGAAGAGATGAATTATCTATTCCAGTCAAAGCCAAATTTGATGGCTACTATGTGAAGAACTGTTCATTTGTTTTAGATTGTCGATGTGTTGTAGAAAGTTTTTTAGTAGTATTTAAGAGATATGGGCATCGAGAAGGTGGTGCAGATTAGAGGAACTGATATATGGGAAATCGTAAAAAAGTTTTTGTAGTAGCCAATGTAGTCAAAGAACATATTCTAAAATTTCACATTCCGACTATCAAAGAAATGACAAAAAGAGGGTGGACGGTAGACGTAGGTGCTTCTGGGGATGAAACAGTTCCCTATTGTCACCAACAATATTCACTGCCCCACCAACGTTCTCCGTTTCATCTAGGCACTCTCAAAAGTATCTGGAAATTGAGAAAAATTTTGAAGTCTGGAGGCTATGATATTGTTTACTGTCATACTCCTGTTGGAGGTTTGGTGGGACGACTGGCTTCTTTAGGATTGCGAAAACAAGGAACAAGAGTCATTTATTTTGCTCATGGATATCATTTTTACAAAGGAGCAACTTTTTTCAATTGGTTAGTGTATTACCCAATTGAAAAGCTACTGTCCCTTTTTACAGATAGTATCATTCTAATCAATCAAGAAGATTATCATCTCACAAAAACAAAATTTAAACAGGTTCAATCCTATCTAGTGAGTGGAATGGGAGTAAAACAAGAACGGTTTTCACCCCAATCAAATCAAGTTAGAGAACGTTATCGTAAAGAATTGAAACTGCCTGAGGATGCGACTGTTTTAATTTATTGTGCTGAGCTAATAAAAAATAAAAATCAAACATTTTTACTTCATGCTATGAAAAAGCTTGTGGATCAGGGAGAGAATCTTTATTGCTTATTAGTAGGAATTGATTATACCAAGGGTGAAATGGTAGAATGTATTCAATCCTTGAATTTATCCGATCGAGTTTTACTTTTAGGGTGGAGAGAAGATATTGCCAATCTTTACGCTTGTTCTGATATATGTGTTGCAACAAGTATTCGAGAAGGATTTGGATTAAATATAGTGGAAGCAATGTTTTGTCACGTTCCAGTTGTTGCGACCATCAATAGAGGACACGCCAGTATTATACAAGATGGACAAAACGGTCTATTAGTCCAATTAGGAAATACAAAGCAATTAGTAGAGGCTATTTATGTACTAATGAAGGATACTAAGAAGAAGCAAGAATTAGTGGAGCAAGCTAGTGCGAATTTAGAACAATATCATAGTCAGAAAATTGTAAATAGCTTACTAGAAATAATAGAACAGACTGCAATGAAGTGAGTGAAGGATGTGAAAAAGTGAAAATACAAATTGATAAAATATACTATCTATTTTTTTGGCTGGTAGTTTCCTTTGGATATTTTTTTATGATGCCAACCTTTACAGAAGATTTAGAAGGCGTTGTCAGTGCTAGTTTAGTACAATTGTTATTATTTATTATAGGATATGTATATGTATCTTATTTAAATCGTTCTTTTATCTCACTGTATAGTATCTTTATGATTGTGTTTTACCTTTTTCAAAATGGACAGGTATTGTTATATTCACTTGGAGTAGAGTATGATTACTTTTATGTTTTAAGATATGATGAAACCATCGTACTACAATCAGTTATTTTTTCAACACAATGTCTTATTGCAGCCTTTATGGCTGGAGTCTTTTCTACGAAGAAAGAGGTATCAAAACCCCTTTATTCTTATATGGATCAATTAGAACGAGAAAAACTGATTACTGCTGGAAAGTTATTTTGGGGTGCGTTTGCGATTTTTGCTTTACCCTTTATGATGATGAAGTTTGTTATCACCAGTACATCTGGGTATTTTGCGATGATACGTTTCGTTGGAAGCCTACCTACAATAACAGTGTTATTTGAAAAAATGTTCATTGCTTCAAGTGTTTTTTTGGTTGTTTATTTAAAATCTGAGGAAACTTGGAGCAAGTTTTTAAAAGTTGTTATCTTAGGTTGGAGTATAATGGCTGCTTTAACAGGAGATAGAACCGTAGGTTTAGCAGGGATTGTTACGTTAGCTTTAATTCAAACATTAATTGGTAATCGTAAAAAAAAGATTAAGTTTTCTCAGTATGCCTTGTTAGTTGGGGCAGCTGTTGTAGTGATGTATTTAATGTCCTTTGCTTTTCAATTTAGGATGCAACAAGATTCTAAAGTTTCAGGACTACAAACTGCGGTAGTAGAAATGATAGGAACTCTAGGGTTTAGTTTTTTCCCACTCGTATTAACGATTAGAATTGTTCCAACTTCTATTAACTTTTTTAGAGGAAAATCATATATTGCAGCCATCATTACAGGACTAATTCCATCTAATTTTGATTTTTTACATTTAACAAAGACATTATCAGAATGGAATGCATATCCAACGGAATTATTAGATACAATCTATCATTATGGTTTCGGATTAGATTATTCTTTAATTGCGGAAGCCTATATTAATTTTGGTTCTTATGGATGGATAGCGATTTTTTTCCTTTGTTCTCTAATAGCTTATTTTGTAAGAGATGTGGATTTTAAAAGAAAGGACAACTTATTCTCACAATATGCTAGCTTGATTTTGCTGTATTCATGGTTTACCCTTCCAAGAAGAAAATCTTATTTTATTTTTAATAATTTTTTTTGGTATGTATTATTTTTTGGACTAGCACTCATACTTGTCTCTCGTTCTATTAAACAACGAAAGGAATTTAAAAAATGAAAATTTCAATTATTATGGGCATTCATAATGGTGAAAAGCGCTTTGAAACAGCTGTTCAAAGTATTTTCAATCAAACTTATGATAATTGGGAATTTATTATTTGTGATGATGCTTCCACAGATAAAACGTTTGAAAAGTTACAAGGATTATATGGACAGGATTCACGTTTTATCTTATTAAAAAATGAAAAAAATGTAGGTCTTTCCGCGACATTAAACCGTTGCATTGAAGCAAGTAGTGGAGAATTTATTGCTAGAATGGATGATGATGATATTTGTTATCCCGAGCGCTTTGAAAGACAAGTCGACTATTTGTTCCATCATCCAGAGATTGATTTTGTTTCTTCATCTATTGATATTTTTGATGGAGAAGTAGTTGTAGGTACACGGATTTTACTTGATTTTCCTAGTAAAAAGGATTTGATTTGGAATAGCCCCTTTGTTCATCCTGTTACCATGTTTCGTAGAGATGCCTTGCTTAAAGTTGGCGGTTATAGAGTTTCTCCAGAAACTGTTCGTGGGCAAGATTATGATTTGTTTATGAGACTATATTCATGCGAGAAAAAAGGTGGAAATATTTTAGAACCACTATTTCGCTATACGATTGATCAAAATACGATGAAGCGACGTACGTTTAAAGCTCGAATTGGGGAAATGATTATTCGCTATAAAGGTTATCGTGCGATGAAAGTTCCATTTTATAATTATGTTTTTATATTTAAACCATTAGTAGCTCATCTAGTAACACTCGTTAAAAGGAGATAATGTTTATGAAAATTTTAATAACCACTCATACTTATCTTCCTAATAAAGATGGTGTTCAATTTGTTAATCAATATTTAGCAGAAGGATTGGTTAAAAGAGGACATCAAGTAACGGTGCTGACCTATTGTTATCCATCACGTACAAGGGTACCTAGAGAAGTGATAAATGGTGTTAGAGTCATTCGTTGGAATGCTCGAACAAGCTGTACTTTCCATAAAGGAGAAAAATTAGCTTATCAAAACTTCATCTTAAACTCCCAATCAGATTATGATGTTTTAGTGAATGTTGGAACACAGACTGCTTTAACAGATTGGTTATTTCCGATATTTTCTCAGCTAACAATTCCGAAAGTCTTATATATTCATTCGATATGGGATTTCAACTGGTTGCATTGGCATAGACAATCATTCAAGCGATTTGTTGCTAAAGCTTGGGCAAATGTACGATGGAAATATTATTATTGGACAAAGGCTTCTATCTTTAAGCAATATCATGAAGTGATTCAGCTGCACCCAAAAGATTATAGTGTGGCTTTTTTTAAAGAAAAATATGGCATAGAAAGTCAGATTTTAGAAAATGCTGCTGATGCTTCTTTTTTTCAAAATAGAAATGCTGTCAAAAAGCAATCTTACATTGTAAATGTTTCTAATTTTAATGATCGAAAAAATCAGAAGAAAGCGGTTGAGTATTTTTTGAAAAGCAATCTTCCAAATGAATGGAAGCTCGTTTTAGTTGGTTCAGAAAAGAATCAGTATTTACAAAGTCTACAAACTTTTGAAAAAGAACTCCGAAACCAATTAGGTATCACTTCAGGTAAAGAAATAGAATATCGCATCGGACTGTCAAGAGAAGAAGTCGTAAAAACTGTAAAAGAAGCTTCTTTTTGTTTAATGACAAGTATATGGGAAGCTTTTCCAATTTCCTTAATTGAAGTGATGGCTGCAGGAATTCCATTTATCTCTTCTGATGTAGGAATTGTCAACTATTTGTCTGGAGGAATCACTGCTTGTAGTGATCAAGAATTTATAAGAGCTATTGAAGAGTTTGCCAGTTGTCCAGAAATTAGAAATCAATATGGCAAAAAGGGACAAATGGAAGCAAAAGAACATTATCAAGTGGATGATAAAGTAAAAGAGCTTGAAGCTTTGTTACAAAAGGTCGTAAAGGAAGAAAAAGAGTGAAAAAAATAGTATTTTTGTGTCCATACTTTGGGACTTTACCACCCCATACGCAGTTATGGCTAAATTCTTGTAAAATGAATCCGTCTGTGACATGGTATCTTTTTACAGATGACAAGAGAAAATTTGACTATCCAGAAAATGTGCAAGTATTTTATACGACTTTGGAAGAAACAAAGGCGTTGTATCAAAAGAAATTTGATTTTGAGATTTCTTTAGAGGGGGCTTATAAACTCGGAGATTATAAACCTTTATTTGGTTATCTTTATGAGGAAATGATACAAGAGTTTGATGCTTGGGGACATATTGATGTTTATGATGAAATCTATGGAGATATTCGTGCATTTGTAACAGATGAATTACTAGAAAAATACGATAAATTGATGATTTTTGGGCATATGGGGATTTATAAAAATTCTCCCGAAGTCAATCGTAGATTTGAATTGTCGTCTGATTTGAATCGTACTTATCAAGAAATATTTTCTTCATCACAATTTTATAATTTTGAAGAATATGTTGCAGGAAGTATTACTCGTATCTATCAAAAAAATGGATTCCCCATTGGAAGATTAGATGATGTGATTGCTGACCTTTCGGGTACAAGTCATCATTTTCGGCGAGGGTATTTTTCAGATGATTTTGAAACATTTACTTATTTACCATATGAGCCTATGATTTTTTCATGGGAAGAGGGGAAAACGTATTGTTATTCAGTGAAGAATCATCAAGTACAAAAAGATGAGTTTATGTATGTTCACTTTAAGCGCCGAAAAATGATTCAAGATATACCAGATGATGTCTCTACTTATTTAATAGTGCCAAGCGGTTTTGCCTTGAAGCCTGAAGAGATTACGGTTGATTTGATTCAAAAATATAGTCAGAAAAAATTATTTTATCCAGTCTATTTTGAAGAAAAATGGAAAGGTGTCAAACGATTATTGAAGAAAATAGGGAGGACAGAATGAAGGACATTTTAAAAAAGTTGATACAACAATTACCGGATAAAATATTTCTACAAATTAAATATTTCTACATTTTTAAAAAGAAATTAAATTTAAAAAATCCTAAGACCTTTAATGAAAAATTACAATGGCTAAAATTGTATAATCAAAATCCTTTTTATACTCTTTTAGCAGATAAAATTTTAGTGAAGGACTATATTGTCCAAACACTTGGAGAAGAATATGTTATTCCGACTCTGGGTATTTATTGTCATTTTGATGATATTGATTTTGAGGAGCTTCCAAATTCTTTTGTGATGAAAACCAATCACGATAGTGGTAGTATTATCATTGTAAAGAATAAAGAGGAATTGAACATTCAAGAAGCAAGAGAGAAGCTACAAAAAAGTTTAGAAAGAGATTATTCTATTTTTGGTCGTGAATGGCCCTATAAAAATATTGAACGAAAAATTATTATTGAAGAGTTTATGACAGATGAATCAAACCACGAATTAAAGGATTATAAAATTTATTGTTTTAATGGAGTTCCTAAGTTTGTTCATGTAGATTATGACCGCTTTATAAATCATAAGAGAAATATTTATGATAGCAACTGGAATCAGCAAGAATTTATTTATGCCTTTCCGTTCGATAAGAATAAGATAATAGAGAAACCTGCTGAACTGTCTGAAATGATAGAACTTGCGAGAAAATTATCAAAAGATATTCCATTTTTGAGATGCGATTTTTATATTGTCAATCACAAAATTTTATTTGGTGAATTAACTTTTTATCCTGAATCAGGATTTGGAAAATTTTATCCAGAACAGTATGATTTAGAGTTTGGAAAGGATATTACTTTACCGGAGAAGCAAGATGGAAACAAAAGAAAAACGTTTAGTGAATAATACGATTATTTTTACAATTGGAAGTTTAGGTTCAAAATTTATACAGTTTTTGTTAGTACCTTTATATACCTATACTTTAACAGCTTCTCAGTTTGGGATTACCGAAATTTTATTAACCGCTGTGAATCTTTTAATGCCTGTATTTTCTATTTCCATTGCTGATGGATTATTAAGATTTGGATTAGATAAGACCTTAAGAAGAGAAAATGTCTTGAAATCAGCTTTTATCATTTCGATACTTGGGACTATTTTATCCATTATTTCGATTCCAATTTTTTCGCTCTATCCTACTTTGTCAGAGTGGATGGTTTATTTTATCATCATTTTGAACTTGAGAATGTATCGGGATGTTTTTGCGATTCAATTGAAAGTTGAAGGGAAAAATACATTATTTGCTTGCGATAGTATGATTTATACATTTGTTTTATCTTTAGCGAGTATTGTCTTTCTAGTTCCTTTTTCTTTAGGCATTTCAGGTTATTTTTTCGCTTATATTGTCAGTAATGGAATTTCCATTTTCTTTATCTTATTTTTCGGAGGAGTCTGGAAAAGTTTTACTAGCGGAAGATTTGAAAAACAATTGATGATACAACTATTGAAATATTCAGCACCCATGATTTTAAATGGCATTGCATGGTGGATTACAAATGCCTCAGATCGGTTTATGTTGCAATGGTTTATGGATGATAGAGCGGTAGGTTTGTATGGTGTTGTTGCAAAGTTACCCTTATTAATCGGAACGTTTACTGGAGTATTTAATCAGGCATGGATTATTTCAGCAGTAGAAGAGTTTGAAGAAGAAAATGAAGAATGGTTTTATCAAAAAGTTTTTCACCAATATTATGCAGCACTCTTTTTAAGTGTTTCAGTATTTTTGCTTCTACTTCAACCATTTATGAAAGTATATGTTAGTCCAAGCTTTTATGAAGCATGGCAATATGCTCCGTTTTTATTATTGTCAAGTGTAGTTTCAGGAATCGCCGCATTTATGACAGGTTTTTATGTTGCGCAAAAGAAAAATTTGAATATTATATACACGACGATTGCTGGTGCTTTTGCGAATATTTTGTTAAATGCGATGTTTATTCCTATGCTTGGGGTATTAGGCGCTTCCATTGCGACCTTTCTATCATGGTTTGTTATTGCAATCTATCGTATGAAAGATGTTGAAAACTTTGCTTGTTTCCCATTAGATAAAAAAGTTTTTTGGTATTTATTTCTATTATGTATTCAGACCATTACGATGACTTTTCTGCCAATCCTTGGCATTGTTTTTTCAGTCGTATTGATTCCTTATTTCTTTTACCAAGAACAGGAATTTCTAGCAGTTTTATTAGTTAAAGGAAGGAAAAAAGTATGTTCATTCAAAAAATCAAAAAGATAATAAGAGTATTTTTAAGGAAATCTTTAGTAAAAGATTATCGACAAAGAATTCAAAATAAAGAGTTTACTCTTATTACTTCTAATTGTGTGGGTGGACTGATTAGTCATGATTTGGGTCTACAATTTCGTTCTCCCACTATCAATATGTATATAGAAGCAGCAGACTTTATTCAGTTTTGTTCACATTTAGAACGCTATTTAAAAGAAGACTTATCTTTTATTGAAGTAAATCAAGATGGACATTTTGTAGCTCTTTGTGGGGATATAAAAATTTATATTGTTCATTATAATAGCTTTGAAGAGTTTGCTAAAAAATGGTCTGAACGTGCCAAAAGAGTAGATTTTGATCAATTATATCTTATGATGTCTGAACGAGATGGCTGTCGTTATGAAGATATTGTGAAGTTTGATACGTTACCCTATAAGAATAAAGTAATTTTTACAAGTAAAGAGATGCCAGAAATTCAATCCGCTTTTTATATACCAGGTATTGAAACAAAAAATAATCAAAAACATAAGGTGAAATCAGTAACAACTTATCTTAACTCCTTTACAGGAAAACGATATATAGATTTATTCGACTTTGTAGAGTTTTTGAATACAGGAAGGAAACAATTAAGTAAGTATGAAAAGTAAGATAATATTAAAAAATAAAACAATTCTTGTTACAGGAGCAGCTGGCTTTATTGGTGCTAATCTTGTCATGAGTTTATTACAAGAAGAAAATCCATTACAGATTATTGGAATAGATAATTTGAATGATTATTATGATGTTTCTTTAAAAGAGTATCGTTTATCAACAATTCAAGAGGAATGTCAATCATCTTTAAATAAAAAATGGGTATTTATCAAAGGAGATATTGCTGATTCTGATTTGATGGAAGAAATTTTTGAGACGTATAGACCTCAAATTGTAGTGAATTTGGCAGCACAAGCAGGTGTTCGTTATTCTATCACTAATCCTGATGTTTATATGAAAAGTAATATCATTGGATTTCATACTATTCTTGAAAAATGTAGAAAGTATCAAGAAAATATTGAACATTTAGTTTATGCATCATCCTCTTCTGTTTATGGTGGAAATACAAAAATTCCTTTTTCTGAATTAGATGCAGTAGACAATCCTGTTTCTTTATATGCAGTTACGAAGAAAACAAATGAATTAGAAGCACATGCGTATTCAAAATTGTACAATATTCCAACAACAGGCCTGAGATTTTTTACAGTTTATGGACCAGCTGGAAGACCTGATATGGCTTATTTTAGTTTTACAAAGCAATTAATTGATAAAAAGCCAATTGAAATTTTCAATTATGGGAATTGTCAACGTGATTTTACTTATATTGACGATATTGTTGAAGGCGTTAAAAGAGTGATGACTGGAGCTCCTCAAAAAGAAATTGGAGAAGATGGGTTACCAATTCCTCCTTATGCTATCTATAATATTGGAAATCACCAACCAGAAAATTTATTGAATTTTGTCGAAATCTTGCAAGAAAAATTGATAGCTGCTTCTATTTTACCAGAAGATTATGATTTCTCATCTGCTCAGAAACTTGTTCCAATGCAAGCTGGTGATGTAGTTGCAACCTATGCAGATATAAGTCTATTGGAGAAGGATTTTAATTTCAAACCTAAGACTAGTCTTAGAAATGGCTTGAGAAATTTTGCAGAATGGTATAGAAATTTTTATCAAAGGGGTGAATAGAATGAAAATTACTGTAGTAGGAATGGGATATGTCGGATTGTCCTTGGCGGTATTATTAGCGCAACATCATGAAGTAACAGCGTTAGATATTATTGATAAAAAAATTCAACTCATCAATGAGAAAAAATCTCCAATTCAAGATGAGTATATTGAACAATACTTTTTAGAAAAAAATCTTCATTTAAGCGCAACAACAAACGAAGTAGAGGCGTATAAAGATGCGGAAATGATTATTATAGCTGCTCCTACAGATTATGATACACACAAAAATTTCTTTGATACATCTGCCGTAGAACAAGTAATCGAAAATATTATTTCTATGAATAACGAGGCTTTAATTGTCATTAAATCAACTGTTCCTGTTGGCTATACGGAGTCGATTCGAGAAAAATATGGTAAAAAGAATATACTGTTTAGCCCAGAATTTCTTCGTGAAGCAAATGGATTGTATGATAATCTTTATCCTAATCGAATTATCGTAGGTACAGATTTGAATGATGGAGCATTAGTTTCTAAAGCACATGAATTTGTGTCTTTACTACAAGAAGGTGCTCTCAAAGAGAATATTGATACTTTAATCATGGGATTTTCTGAAGCAGAAGCTGTGAAATTATTTTCCAATGCTTATCTGGCTTTAAGAGTGTCTTATTTTAATGAGTTGGATACTTATGCTGAACTGAAAGGATTGAATACGAAAGCCATTATTGATGGAGTAGGATTGGATCCTAGAATTGGTCAGTTTTATAACAATCCATCCTTTGGTTATGGTGGTTACTGTTTACCAAAGGATAGTAAGCAACTGTTGTCAAATTATCATGATGTTCCTGAAAATATTATTTCAGCAATTGTTTCTAGTAATGAAACTCGTAAAAAATTTATTGCAGAACGTATTCTTGAAATAGTCGGAGCTAATCATATTGATGAATACTATAATTTGAAGCAGGAAATCGTTGTAGGTATTTATCGTTTAGTCATGAAAAAAGGTTCGGATAATTTTAGACATTCTTCTATCCAAGGAATTATAAAGAGACTAAAAGCGAATGGAGTGACATTAATGATCTATGAACCTTCACTTCCAGATGGACAATTATTTTTTGGAAGTGAAGTTGTTCATGATTTTCCAAAATTTAAAGAAAAAAGCCACCTTATTGTAGCCAATCGTTTTGATGAAACATTAATGGATGTAAAGGATAAAGTATATACAAGGGATTTGTTTGGAAGAGATTAAGGGAGATAGGTTTTGAACAAGTTCTATTCTCAAAAAATCACACCGTTACTATCTTCGAATAAATTAAAAGCAAAGCAAGTGATTGATAGAAAATCGGCTCTTTGTCAACTGTAGTGGGTTGAAGAAAAGCTAAGCTCGAGAAAGGACAAATTTCGTCCTTTCTTTTTTGATGTTCAGAGCGA
>ERZ1023220.98-NODE-98-length-16017-cov-234.172159_pt1 | contig 16017 bp, 11 predicted proteins | sample MGYA00380449_ERZ1023220 | MGnify/ENA primary metagenome ERZ1023220 (study PRJEB33173, sample SAMEA4830396) | metagenome | study: EMG produced TPA metagenomics assembly of the PRJEB25223 data set... | reverse complement strand
GTCGCCTTGCCGTATATATGTTACTGACTTCGTCAGTTCTATCTGCAACCTCAAAGCAGTGCTTTGAGCAACCTGCGGCTAGTTTCCTAGTTTGCTCTTTGATTTTCATTGAGTATAAGATTTAGGAAATTAACTTCCTCGTCTCCAAAAAATAGCTAAAACAATCATAGCTCCTAAAATCGCTGGGATAATAGCTGTTCCTGATAAAACTGGCCCCCAAGTTCCAAAGAGCAAGTGACCTAGAAAGGCTCCGATCCAACCGAGAAACATTTTTCCAAAACATCCCATTCGCTCTCCACGATTGGTCATAGCACCTGCTAAAAATCCCACTAGGAGACCAACGAACATACTTCCTAACATATTATCTCCTTAATTTGCCCAATTCCCATTACGGAAAAGAGGTACTCGCGTTCCATCCTCACGAATACCATCGATATCCATTTGGTTAGAACCAATCATAAAGTCTACGTGAACATCTGAACGGTTAAGCCCTGCAGCTTCAAGCTCCTCTTCGCTCATCTCCGCTCCATCAACAACGCTAGTCGCATAGGCTGCACCGATAGCCAAGTGGTTTGACGCATTTTCATCGAAAAGGGTGTTAAAGAAGGTAATGCCTGACTGAGAAATTGGACTTGGATCTGGTACCAAGGCACATTCACCCAAGGCACGCGCACCCGCATTTTCAAAGACAAGGTCTTTCATAACCTGATCACCCTTCTCAGCAGTGATATCTACGATTTGTCCATCCTTAAAGGTCACCTTAATGCCTTCAATGATATTTCCGTTGTAGCTAAGCGGTTTTGTAGAAGTGACATAACCATCTGCACGACGGAAGTCAGGCGCTGTGAAGACCTCTTCTGTTGGCATATTTGGCAAGAATTCTTCGCCCTGTGCATTGACAGCACCAGCTGATTCCCAAACGTGGTTCTTTGGCAAACCAAGTGTTAAATCTGTTCCTGGCGCTGTGTAGTGAAGGGCTGAAAATTGCTCCTTATTAAGCATATCGGCCTTGCTCTTGAGAATGGCTGCATGTTCCTCCCAAGCCTTAACAGGATCTGCTTCGTAGACACGGCAAGTTTTGAAAATTTGGTCCCAAAGGAAATCAACTGCTTCTTCGTCGCTCGCAGCATTTGGGAAGACTTTCTTAGCCCACTCAAGTCCTGCTGCAGCTGCTACAGTCCAGCTAACCTTGTTAGATTGAGTTGCGATACGCATAGGCTTCATGGCAAGTCCCATAGCTTTAGCAGAAGCTGAAAGCTTGTCAGCGTCCACTCCGTTCAAGGCACCTGGATCAGATGAACGAACTCCAAGACGGCTAGCCTTATTCTCCAAGAGATAGTTCATCTCAGCAATCTTGTATTCTGGCACATTGTCCAAACGCTCCATCGGGGCATGGAGGAATTTCTCACGGTTAATCACATCATCTGTCCACTGAACGATGACCTCATGCGCACCCAAGGCATAAGCTTCTTTCACGATTAGATGTGCCAATTCACGTTGCTCCACATCAATAGAGAGAGCCAAAGTGTGACCAGGTTGCACGTTAATTCCGTTCGCAACCAACAATTTCGCATATTTTTCTAGATTTTCTTTAAAATTTGGTAAAACCATTCTGTTTTCTCTTTTCTATTTTTATTTTTCTTTCAAAGCAGAAAAGATTCCTGCTAAAGCAATAGCACCTGACAAGAGTGCTGTCGATAGAAGAATTGTACGATCAGCAAGTTCTAATTGATATTCAAATACCTTCTTAGCCGGCTTATCTTCCGCAAATATTCTTAGTTTCATGAGAACCCCCTTAAAATAGATTAAAATAAATCACTGTGACTGCCTGTCCTCAGCAAATTTAAAATCAATTCCGACTTGTCTACTTTATAAACCAAAAGCCAATCTGGCTGGGTATGGCATTCACGAACTCCTTGAAAATGCTTGGATGCCGTCAATGAATGATCACGATATCTGGCAGGATGTTCTTTTTCTTGAACCAGAAAATTCAAAACTTCTTCTAATAATTCTGCCTTCAAACCACGCTTCATAGCCAACTTAAAATCTTTTTTAAACTGTTTATGATAACGAATCTTAAGCACGTAAGTCCTCCATCAAATCTGAGACTGATTCAAAAGACTGGCTCATATTACGATTTTGGTCTAAATCCGTTAACGCTTGGAGCAACTTCCGATTTTCGTCTAGTCTAACATCAAAAGGTAATCCCTGATATTGAATTGCCTGACGAAGGAAAATATTAATAGCTGTTGTCATATCCATTCCCAGATTACTAAACACCTGTTGGGCCTGCTCCTTAACCTCACTATCCAGACGGATGCTCATACTCATCTTTGACATACTCTCACCCTCTTTCCATAGACTATTTTAACAAAAAAGAAAGCTAATGTAAATCTATTGGATATACGTTAGCCTCTTTTAATAGATTATTAAGCAATTTTTTAAAACAACTCATCAAACAAACTCAACTGGTTATCCTCTGGCATATTTCCAAGAATACCCATCTCATCCATCTTTTCAACCAAGGTTGATGAGAGTCCACCACGCTTGCGTAGTTCTGTTTTAGAGAGGAATTCTCCCTCTTCACGCGCCCGCACCAGTTGCTTGGCAACGTTCTCTCCCAGACCATCCATTGCTACAAATGGTGGGATAAGGGTATCCCCGTCGATTAGGAACTCTGTCGCCTGACTACAGTAGAGATCTAATTTACCAAACTTGAAACCTCGTTCCCACATCTCATTGACAATCTCAAGAGTTGTATAGAGATCGATTTCCACATTAGAGGCTTCATTGTTCTTCCGTTTTTCAGAGATTTCTTCCATTCTGCGCTTGATGACCTCCAAGCCCGCACCCATGGTCTTGATATCAAAAGCCTTAGCACGAATGGAGAAGTAAGCACAGTAATAATAAATAGGATGGTGAACCTTGAAGTAAGCTACACGCAAGGCCATCATAACGTAGGCTGCCGCATGGGCCTTAGGGAACATGTACTTAATTTTCCCACAGGATTCGATATACCACTCTGGCACCTTATTAGCCTTCATGGCTTCGATATAGCCATTTCTCTCCTCTTCTGAAATTTTTAGCCACAAACCCTTACGTACCCGTTCCATAATGGTAAAGGCCATCTTAGGTTCCAGACCCGCATGCATGAGATAAACCATGATGTCGTCCCGACAACCGATAACAGTCGATAGGTCCGCTATTCCTTGCTTAATCAGATCCTGAGCATTCCCCAACCAAACGTCAGTACCGTGGGACAGACCAGACAGCTGAAGCAATTCCGCAAAGGTTGTCGGATGGGTTTCGTCTACCATTCCACGTACGAAATTTGTTCCAAACTCTGGAATCCCCAACATACCCGTAGGCGTTCCAATTTGTTCAGGTGTTACCCCTAGCACATCAGTCCCAGAAAAGAGTGCCATCACGCCTTCGTCATCCATAGGAATTTTATTAGGGTCAATACCAGACAAATCCTGAAGTTTTCGAATCATGGTCGGATCATCATGTCCCAGTACATCGAGTTTGAGGACGTTCTCATCGATATCGTGGAAGTTAAAGTGAGTGGTCTGCCATTCAGCCGTGACATCATCTGCTGGATACTGGACAGGCGTAAAATCGTAGACATCCATGTAGTTCGGAATAACAACGATTCCCCCCGGGTGTTGGCCTGTTGTCCGCTTGACACCCGCCGCTCCTTGAGCGAGGCGTTCTACTTCTGCATCACGATAAAACTTGCCATAATCTCGCTCGTAACCCTTGACAAATCCATAGGCAGTCTTGGCAGCTACCGTACCAACCGTTCCCGCACGGAAGGCATATTCTTCACCAAAGATATCACGCACATCCAAGTGGGCGCTAGGCTGATCTTCTCCCGAGAAGTTCAAGTCAATATCAGGAACCTTATCCCCATCAAAACCAAGGAAGGTCTCAAACGGAATATCCTGTCCGTTTTTACTGAGTTTGTGACCACAGTTTGGACAGTCCTTATGGGGCATATCAAATCCTGAACCGTACGAACCATCTGTGATAAACTCACTGTACTGACACTGACCACAGACATAGTGAGGAGAGAGAGGATTGACCTCCGTAATCCCAATCATGGTCGCAACGAAACTAGATCCGACAGACCCACGAGAACCAACCAAGTAACCCCGTTCATTAGAACGTTGCACCAGCATCTGCGATGCCAGATAAATCACAGCAAATCCATTCCCCAGTATGGATGTTAATTCTTTTTCAATCCGCAAATCAACAATATCTGGCAGCGGATTTCCATAAATCTCAAAAGCTTTCTTATAGGTCAACTCAGCAACTGTTTCTTCAGCCTTGTTGATGAAAGGCGTATACAAGTCACCCTTAACGACTTCAACGGGTTCAAATATTTCTACCAAGGCATTGGTGTTTTCAATAACCAGTTTACGAGCCAGTTCCTCTCCCAAGAAAGCAAATTCATCCAACATCTCATTAGTCGTTCGAAAATGAGCCTTTGGAAGTGGTGCTGGTTGGGCATGTTCACCATGACCGATAGTTCGGTTAATCATCGCACCCTGTCCCAAACTACGGACGATAATTTCACGATAAATCTCTTCTTCCGGTTCGATATAGTGAACATTTCCCGTGGCCAGAACAGGCTTGCCAAGGCGATCTCCAACCTCTATCAAACTCTTGATAATGGTCTGGAGTTCCTCCATATCCTTGACCTGCTCTTTGGCAATCCAGGGCGCATAGATAGCCGGTGGCATGACCTCGATAAAGTCATAATACTTGGCCACCTCAACCGCCGCATCCACACCTTGAGAAACGACCACGTCAAAAACTTCACCCTCTGAACAGGCTGAACCTAAAATCAAGCCCTCTCGATGGGCATCTAGAACCGTTCTCGGAATCCGTGGCACTCCTTCAAAATACTTGGTATTAGACAAGGAAACCAGCTTAAAGATATTTTTTAGACCTACCTGATTCTTGACATAGATGGTCGCATGCTTGATCCGAGCTTTTTTGTAAGAATCTGGACTGATTAGATCAATGTTGAGTCTAGCTAAATCGGTCACACCATGTTTTTCTACTACCTCTTTGATAAAGATGAAAAGCAGACGACCAGTCGCTTCCGCATCGTAGTTGGCCATGTGGTGATGTTCCAAGGCCACACCAAAACGCTTGGTCAAGGGCCCCAAACCATGGCGTTTATACTCAGGATAGAGGTTTCTAGCAAACTCCAGCGTATCAATAACTGGCTGACTAATCTTTGGGAGACCATGACGCTCATAATTAGCATTCATAAAGCCAACGTCAAAGGTAGCATTGTGGGCAACTAGGACCGTATCCTTGCAAAATTCTTGGAATTCTTGCAAAACTTGTTCTAGTGGTTTGGCATTTTTGACATGATCATCTGTAATTCCAGTTAACTCTGTAGTAAAAGCTGACAAGGAATGCCCAGGATTGATAAATTCATCAAATTCAGCAATAACATTCCCCTTGTACATCTTAGAGGCCGCAACCTGAATCAAGTCATTATAGATAGCTGAAAGTCCCGTCGTTTCCACGTCAAAGACCACGTAGGTTGCTTCTGACAAGTCCATCTCCACTTCGTTATAGACGATAGGGACACGGTCCTCCACGATATTGGATTCCATCCCATAGATCAGCTGGATTCCCGCTTTCTTAGCCGCCTTATAGCCATGTGGAAAGGACTGGACATTCCCATGGTCCGTGATAGCAACCGCCTTGTGTCCCCACTTAGCAGCTGTTGCAACAATCTCTTCGACCTCTGGCAAAGCATCCATAGTCGACATGTTAGTATGAGCATGAAACTCAACCCGACGCTCACCTTCTGGCATCAAATCCTTCCGCTCATAGTGAACAACTTCCTGCACATCCTGTACGTTCATAGTCAAATCGCGTGTGAAGTTATTCATCTCCACATTCCCTCGAACTCGGAGCCAAGAATTCTTCTTGATGAGGTCAAACTTCTGGGCCTCTTCCTCGTTTTTAACCCACTTTTGCATAGAAAAACTTGAAGTATAGTCCGTCATTTTAAAGTTGATTAAAACACGACCTGTTCTAGTCACTTTTTGCTCCACATCAAAAACAACCCCTTCAAATACCAGACGATTTTCCTCTGTCGTCACTTCGATCATAGGAGTAATCTCCGCCTTATCCAGCTTGGGTTTAGCTGCAGCTTTTTTCGCTTGAAAATCAAAGACTGGTTTCTCTTCCGCTGGAGGAGGTGCCATCTGCTCCAGTTGTTCCATAGCACGGAGCGCTTCCTCATTGGCAGCTTGAACAATCTGCTCATTTTCAACATGAAAGGCCTCTTCCTGCTCTTGGGTCAGGACATCATTCTTCTCGACTTGACAGTTAAAAGTTGGAAAACCAAACTTTTCAAGTTGTTTGGCTAAATTAGGAAGATGATTCTTCTTAAAATGTTCCTTATCAATCACTTCAGATCCTTCAATAAATAGCTGATTGCTCTCAGCATGAACTTGCAAATTTTGATAAAGGGACTTAAAACCTTGACTAGCACATGGACCTTCAGAGAAAGCCTCCCTATAGTAGGACTGCAAGAGCTGATTTGAAAATTCTTGAGACCGAGCCTTAATTTCAAAAACAGCTTTATTACCTGTCTTAGAAAATTCTTCGCTCAAACCTTTCTTTAATTCTAAAAAGATTTCAATCGGTAAAATATTAGAAAATACGAAATGAAACTCCCATACCTTACTAATTTTATGAACCACAACTCGCTCAATATTGGCCTGTGCTAAAGCAGGAGCCTGTCTCATTTCAGCAGGCATCCCCAATTGATTCATCAAAATTTCAAAACTATTTGACATTCATTTTCCTCACATTATTCTTCTACTATTTTACCATATTTAGAGGTATTTTCTAAAGACAAAAGGAAGCCACTAAGTGACTTCCTTATAGAGTGAGGACGGATTAGTCTTCACCTTTATTTTTCTTAATAATTTCTTCTTGTACTGACTTAGGTACATCTTCGTAGTGGTCAAATACCATCATGAATGTACCACGTCCTTGAGATGCAGAACGAAGAACTGTTGCGTAACCGAACATTTCAGCAAGTGGAACGTAAGCACGAACGATTTGGCTGTTACCGTGTGCTTCCATACCATCTACACGTCCACGACGAGCAGTTACGTGCCCCATAACATCACCAAGGTTTTCTTCTGGAACAGTGATTGTTACAAGCATCATTGGTTCAAGGATAGCTGGTTGTGCTGATTTAGCAGCTTCTTTAAGGGAAAGTGAAGCCGCAATCTTGAAGGCAGTTTCAGATGAGTCGACATCGTGATATGAACCATCATAAAGCTTAGCTTTAACGTCAACCATTGGGTAACCTGCAAGAACACCGTTAGCCATAGATTCTACCAAACCTTTTTCAACCGCTGGGATAAATTCACGAGGAACCACACCACCGACGATTGCGTTTTCGAATTCGAATCCTTTACCTTCTTCGTTTGGAGTAAATTCAATCCATACATCACCGAATTGACCTTTACCACCAGACTGACGTTTGAAGAATCCACGTGCTTGGGTAGAAGCGCGGAATGTTTCACGGTAAGATACTTGAGGAGCACCTACGTTCGCTTCAACTTTGAACTCACGACGCATACGATCAACAAGGACGTCAAGGTGAAGTTCACCCATACCTGAGATAACTGTTTCACCAGTTTCAACGTTTGTTTCAACGCGGAATGTTGGATCTTCTTCAGCCAATTTTTGAAGGGCGATACCCATCTTGTCTTGGTCAGCTTTAGATTTTGGCTCAACCATCAATTGGATAACTGGTTCTGGAACGTTGATTGACTCAAGGATGATTTTAGCTTTTTCATCTGTCAATGAGTCACCAGTTGTAGTATCTTTCAAACCAACGGCAGCAGCGATATCACCTGAATAAACAGTGTCGATTTCTTGACGGCTGTTAGCGTGCATTTGAAGGATACGTCCGATACGTTCACGTTTACCTTTAGAAGTATTCAATACGTATGAACCTGATTGAAGAACACCTGAGTAAACACGGAAGAATGTCAAACGACCTACGAATGGGTCAGTCATGATCTTGAAGGCAAGAGCTGCAAATGGCTCTTCGTCAGATGCTGGACGAGTTTCTTCAGCGTCTGTATCTGGGTTAATACCTTTGATTGCTGGGATGTCAAGTGGGCTTGGAAGATAGTCGATAACCGCATCAAGCATCAATTGAACACCTTTGTTTTTGAAGGCTGAACCACACAATACTGGGAAGAATTCAACGTTGATAGTCGCTTTACGGATACCAGCTTTCAATTCTTCGTTAGTGATTTCTTCACCTTCGAGGTATTTCATCATCAATTCTTCGTCAGTTTCAGCAACTGCTTCAATCAATTTTTCACGGTATTCTTGAGCTTGGTCAAGGTATTCAGCTGGGATGTCTTCTTCAAGGATATCCGTACCAAGGTCGTTAGTATAGATTTCAGCTTTCATCTTGATCAAGTCAATGATACCACGGAAGTCATCTTCAGAACCGATTGGCAATTGGATTGGGTGTGCATTTGCTTGAAGACGTTCGTGAAGTGTGCTTACAGAGTAAAGGAAGTCAGCACCGATTTTGTCCATTTTGTTGGCAAATACGATACGTGGAACTCCGTACTCAGTTGCTTGACGCCAAACTGTTTCAGTTTGAGGCTCAACACCTGATTGTGAGTCAAGAACGGTAACCGCACCATCCAATACACGAAGAGAACGTTGTACTTCGATTGTGAAGTCCACGTGTCCTGGTGTGTCGATGATGTTTACGCGGTGGTTGTTCCATTGAGCTGTTGTCGCAGCAGATGTAATCGTGATACCACGTTCTTGCTCTTGCTCCATCCAGTCCATTTGTGACGCACCTTCGTGAGTTTCACCAATTTTGTGGATTTTACCAGTGTAGTAAAGAATACGCTCAGTAGTTGTTGTTTTACCAGCATCGACGTGAGCCATGATACCGATATTACGAGTTTTTTCAAGTGAAAATTCGCGTGCCATGAGGTTTGTTTCTCCTATTTATTTTTGATTTCTATTCTATTATAACACGATTTTAATAAAAACGGATAGGCAGGACCTACCCGTTCTCAATGTTTTCATGCTATTGTTGGTTTCAACTTACGAGATGGTAAGCTGAGTTATAGCTAATACTAATCGATTTAGCTAATTTGAACTCGGGCTAAAGTTAGTTAGCCGATGTGAGCTGGAACGGGATGCTGCGTGAAAAAGATAAAACTCCTTGTATTCGTCGAATACTGCGTCAGTTTCCTATTTTCACCTTGCATCCTTACCGTTCCTAGCATCATGATTTAGTTGAGCTCAAGCTAAAAGTCTGGAGAAAAGATGAATCTCATTGGTTGCAACCGCAACCCGCTTCGATTCCCTATTTTCTCTGGGACTTTCTTAACGCTTTCGCATCCTATCTTACCAACGGAAGTGTGCGAATGCACGGTTAGCTTCAGCCATACGGTGAGTGTCTTCACGTTTCTTAACAGCTGCACCAGTGTTGTTAGTAGCATCCAAGATTTCTTTTGCAAGACGGTCTTGCATTGTGTGTTCACCACGAAGACGAGCGATTGTTACCAACCAACGAAGTCCAAGTGTTGTACGACGTTCTGGACGAACTTCAACTGGGACTTGGTAGTTAGAACCACCAACACGACGTGCACGTACTTCAAGTACAGGCATGATGTTTTCCATAGCTGTTTCAAATACTTCAAGTGCATCGTTGCCAGTAGCTTCTTTGATTTGCTCAAAAGCACCGTAAACGATTGAAGCAGCAGTACCACGTTTACCATCAAGCATAACGCGGTTGATAAGACGAGTAACTAGTTGTGAATTGTATAGCGGATCTGGCAATACGTCACGTTTTGGAGCTCTATTTTTACGACTCATTTCTCTTTATCCCCTTCCCTTATGCTTTTGGACGTTTAGTACCGTATTTAGAACGGCCTTGTTTACGATCGTTAACACCTGCAGTATCAAGTGCACCACGGACGATATGGTAACGTACCCCTGGAAGGTCTTTTACACGTCCACCGCGAAGAAGCACCACGCTGTGCTCTTGCAAGTTGTGTCCGATACCTGGGATGTAGGCAGTAACTTCGATAAGGTTGCTCAAACGTACACGAGCGAATTTACGAAGGGCTGAGTTAGGTTTTTTAGGTGTCATTGTTCCAACACGAGTTGCAACACCACGTTTTTGTGGTGAAGAAACGTTTGTTTGAACTTTTTTATGACTATTGTAACCAACGTTCAAAGCTGGTGATTTAGATTTTTCTACTTTTGATTTACGCGGTTTGCGAACCAATTGGTTAATTGTAGGCATCTACATTCTCCTGTATTTTTTTATTTTTGGTGATGATACACTTGGTGACAGATATCATCTGTGTGTACTTTTGCAACATTTGTCAGCACGTCCCTGTACACTCTTGAGAGACCAAAAGTAAAAAGTACTGTCTATTATTGTAACAAAATTTTCCCTTGCTTGTCAAGATATTTTTCTTTTTTATTGGTAATGTTAGAGATCAATTTCTGAATAAAAATAGCTGAGAACACATCATCTTCCTAATAACACGGCTTGGCTTATGTGACATTTTTATCTCCATCATTTATACTGATACATAAAATAGTACGGAAAACTTCTCAAAAGTAAGAGTTTCTTTTACAAATCAAAGAAAACGCTTGCATATTGTTTTACTACATGCTATACTGATATAGAAATTTATTGATTGGAGAATCATTATGAGAAAAACACCATCTCACACTGAGAAAAAAATGATCTACAGCATCCGTTCCCTCAAAAATGGAACTGGTTCTGTCCTTATCGGCGCAAGCCTTGTCTTGCTTGCCATGGCTACACCAACTATCTCATCCGACGAAAGTACACCAACCACTAACGAACCCAGCAACGGAAATACAACCATCCTTGCCCAACCTCTTACTGATACAGCAGCTGACTCTGGTAAGAACGAAAGTGATATTTCTTTACCTGGAAATGCAAACGCTTCCCTAGAGAAAACAGAAGAAAAACCTGCAACAGAGCCACCAACTCCTGCTGCAAGCCCAGCCGATCCAGCACCACAAACTGGACAAGAACGTTCAAGTGAGCCAACTACTTCTACTAGTCCAGTAACAACTGAAACTAAGGCAGAAGAGCCCATCGAAGATAACTACTTCCGTATCCATGTCAAAAAACTTCCTGAAGAAAACAAGGATGCTCAAGGACTATGGACTTGGGACGATGTTGAAAAACCATCTGAAAACTGGCCAAACGGAGCTTTGTCCTTCAAGGATGCCAAGAAAGATGACTACGGCTATTACCTAGATGTTAAATTAAAGGGAGAACAAGCCAAGAAAATTAGCTTCCTCATCAACAATACAGCTGGAAAAAATCTAACCGGCGATAAATCTGTAGAAAAACTAGTTCCAAAAATGAACGAGGCTTGGTTAGACCAAGATTACAAGGTTTTCTCTTACGAGCCACAGCCTGCAGGAACTGTTCGCGTCAACTACTACCGCACAGATGGCAACTATGACAAGAAATCTCTCTGGTACTGGGGAGATGTGAAAAATCCAAGTAGCGCTCAATGGCCTGACGGAACAGACTTTACGGCTACAGGCAAATATGGCCGCTATATCGACATTCCTCTTAATGAAGCCGCAAGAGAATTTGGATTTTTATTACTAGATGAGAGCAAACAAGGAGACGACGTGAAAATCCGTAAAGAAAATTATAAGTTCACAGATTTGAAAAATCATAGCCAAATTTTCCTAAAAGACGATGACGAATCGATTTACACAAATCCATACTATGTCCATGATATCCGTATGACAGGAGCCCAACACGTAGGCACTTCTAGCATTGAAAGTAGCTTTTCAACACTTGTCGGTGCTAAAAAAGAAGATATCCTCAAACACTCCAACATCACTAATCACCTAGGAAACAAGGTAACTATTACCGATGTTGCAATCGATGAAGCTGGTAAGAAAGTGACCTACAGCGGAGATTTCTCTGACACAAAACATCCTTATACTGTTAGCTACAATTCCGACCAATTCACTACCAAAACAAGCTGGCGCCTGAAAGATGAGACATACAGCTATGATGGCAAACTGGGAGCTGACCTAAAAGAAGAAGGAAAACAAGTTGATTTGACCCTTTGGTCACCAAGTGCTGATAAGGTTTCTGTTGTTGTCTACGACAAGAATGACCCTGACAAAGTAGTTGGAACTGTCGCTCTTGAAAAAGGGGAAAGAGGAACTTGGAAACAAACTCTAGACAGCACAAACAAACTCGGAATCACAGATTTCACTGGATACTATTATCAATACCAAATCGAGCGTCAAGGTAAAACTGTTCTTGCACTCGATCCTTACGCTAAATCTCTTGCTGCTTGGAATAGCGACGATTCCAAGATTGACGATGCCCATAAAGTGGCTAAAGCCGCCTTTGTAGATCCAGCTAAACTCGGACCTCAAGACTTAACTTATGGTAAGATTCACAATTTCAAGACTCGTGAAGACGCCGTTATCTACGAAGCTCATGTGCGTGATTTCACTTCAGATCCTGCCATTGCAAAAGACTTGACCAAACCATTTGGGACTTTTGAAGCCTTTATCGAAAAACTAGACTACCTCAAAGACTTGGGTGTAACCCACATCCAGCTCCTTCCAGTCTTGTCTTACTACTTTGTCAATGAATTGAAAAACCATGAACGCTTGTCTGACTATGCTTCAAGCAACAGCAACTACAACTGGGGATATGACCCTCAAAACTACTTCTCATTGACTGGTATGTACTCAAGCGATCCTAAGAATCCAGAAAAACGAATCGCAGAATTTAAAAACCTCATCAACGAAATCCACAAACGTGGTATGGGAGCTATCCTAGATGTCGTTTATAACCACACAGCCAAAGTCGATATCTTTGAAGACCTAGAGCCAAACTACTACCACTTTATGGATGCCGATGGCACACCTCGAACTAGCTTTGGTGGTGGACGCTTGGGGACAACCCACCATATGACCAAACGGCTCCTAGTTGACTCTATCAAATACCTAGTTGATACCTACAAAGTGGATGGCTTCCGCTTCGATATGATGGGAGACCATGACGCCACTTCTATCGAAGAAGCTTACAAGGCTGCACGCGCCCTCAATCCAAACCTCATCATGCTTGGTGAAGGTTGGAGAACCTATGCCGGTGATGAAAACATGCCTACTAAAGCTGCTGACCAAGATTGGATGAAACATACCGATACTGTCGCTGTCTTTTCAGATGACATCCGTAACAACCTCAAATCTGGTTATCCAAACGAAGGTCAACCTGCCTTTATCACAGGTGGCAAGCGTGATGTCAACACCATCTTTAAAAATCTCATTGCTCAACCAACTAACTTTGAAGCTGACAGCCCTGGAGATGTCATCCAATACATCGCAGCCCATGATAACTTGACCCTCTTTGACATCATTGCCCAGTCTATCAAAAAAGACCCAAGCAAGGCTGAGAACTATGCTAAAGTCCACCGTCGTTTACGACTTGGAAATCTCATGGTCTTGACAGCTCAAGGAACTCCATTTATCCACTCCGGTCAGGAATATGGACGTACTAAACAATTCCGTGACCCAGCCTACAAGACTCCAGTAGCAGAGGATAAGGTTCCAAACAAATCTCACTTGTTGCGTGATAAGGACGGCAACCCATTTGACTATCCTTACTTCATCCATGATTCTTACGATTCTAGCGATGCAGTCAACAAGTTTGACTGGACTAAGGCTACAGATGGTAAAGCTTATCCTGAAAATGTCAAGAGCCGTGACTATATGAAAGGTTTGATTGCCCTTCGTCAATCTACAGATGCCTTCCGACTTAAGAGTCTTCAAGATATCAAAGACCGTGTCCACCTCATCACTGTCCCAGGCCAAAATGGTGTGGAAAAAGAGGATGTAGTGATTGGCTACCAAATCACTGCTCCAAACGGCGATATCTACGCAGTCTTTGTCAATGCGGATGAAAAAGCTCGCGAATTTAATTTGGGAACTGCCTTTGCACATCTAAGAAATGCGGAAGTTTTGGCAGATGAAAACCAAGCAGGACCAGTCGGAATTGCCAACCCGAAAGGACTTGAATGGACTGAAAAAGGCTTGAAATTGAATGCCCTTACAGCTACTGTTCTTCGAGTCTCTCAAAATGGAACTAGCCATGAGTCAACTGCAGAAGAGAAACCAGACTCAACCCCTTCCAAGCCTGAACATCAAGATCCAGCTCCAGAAGCTAGACCTGATTCTACTAAACCAGATGCCAAAGTAGCTGATGCGGAAAATAAACCTAGCCAAGCTACAGCTGATTCACAAGCTGAACAACCAGCACAAGAAGCACAAGCATCATCTGTAAAAGAAGCGGTTCGAAACGAATCGGTAGAAAACTCTAGCAAGGAAAATATACCTGCAACCCCAGATAAACAAGCTGAACTTCCAAATACAGGAATCAAAAACGAAAACAAACTCCTATTTGCAGGAATCAGCCTCCTTGCGCTCCTTGGTCTCGGTTTCTTACTAAAAAATAAAAAAGAGAACTAAACTAGCCCTCCTATAGAAAAATCCCCCAAGCATTATAGCTCGGGGGATTAATTTTTGTACAATATTTGTTGTCCTAATAAACTTGATTAGGATTTTTTATTAAGCCTCTTTCATAGCAAAATAAGCTCGTACTTTGGGTGCAACTTGTGTTCCGAAGAGTTCAATAGCTCTCAGAACCTGGTCATGAGGCATAGAACCAAGCGGTAGATGAAGCATGAAGCGTTCCAATCCTAAATCCTCTATCATGCGAATCAATTTTTCGGCCACCTGATCTGGATTGCCAACAAACATGGCGCCATTTGGCCCTACCTGCTCTAAATATTGCTCATAACGCAATTCCTGCCAGTGCGGACGGTCTTTGGAAATAGCATCCACCACTTGCTTAGTCGGATGGAAATAATCTTTCACCGCCTGCTCACCATCTTCCGCAATCCACCCCCAAGAATGAGCTCCCACTTTCAAGTCTTTGTCAGCATGGCCCGCTTCGCTTCCAATCTCACGATAAGCCTGAATCAACTTTTTAAAATAACGTGGATTACCACCAATAATAGCATATACAATCGGTAGACCAGCCTGAGCAATCTTCACTGTTGATTCGACATGACCACCTGTAGCTATCCACAAAGGCAATTTGTCCTGAACTGGACGAGGATAAACTTCTTTACCAGCAATCGTTTGAGTCAATCGACCTTGCCAGTCTAACTTGGTCTTTTCATTGACTAACTGAAGCAAGTCTAATTTCTCATCAAAAAGAAAGTCGTAGTCTTTCAAGTCATAACCAAACAGAGGGAAAGTTTCCGTGAAAGATCCCCTTCCAGCCATAATCTCCGCTCGTCCATTTGACAAAGTATCGATAGTGGCATACTGTTGGAACAAACGAATCGGGTCCATGCTTGACAGAATGCTGACTGCACTGGTCAAACGGATTTTCTTGGTATTGACTGCCCCAGCGGCCAGGACAATCTCTGGGGCTGATACTGCAAAATCCGCCCGATGGTGCTCGCCAATCCCATATACGTCCAAACCAACCTTGTCAGCCAGCTCAATCTCTGCCACCAACTGGCGAATGCGTTCAGCATGACTGTAAGTTTGTCCAGTCCCTTCAAGCTCCGTTATTTCCCCAAATGTTGAAATTCCCAATTCTACCATTGTGATTCTCCTTGTCTATCTCTGTCCTTCAATTTGAAAAATTATTCTAACACTCAATGAAAATCAAAGAGCAAACTAGGAAGCTAGCCGCAGGCGCTCAAAGCACTGTTTTGAGGTTGCAGATAAGACTGACGGAGTCAGCTCAAAGCACTGCTTTGAGGTGGTAGATAGAACTGATGAAGTCAGCTCAAAATACTGTTTTGAGGTTGCAGATGGATGCTAACCTGATTTGAAGAGATTTTCGAAAAAGATTAAATATACTCTACAATT
>ERZ1023220.93-NODE-93-length-16839-cov-50.548916_pt1 | contig 16839 bp, 36 predicted proteins | sample MGYA00380449_ERZ1023220 | MGnify/ENA primary metagenome ERZ1023220 (study PRJEB33173, sample SAMEA4830396) | metagenome | study: EMG produced TPA metagenomics assembly of the PRJEB25223 data set... | reverse complement strand
AATTTTCCATCACCACCTTTCAAACAATCAAAAAAGCCACACGATGTGCGACCTTCTTGCAAGGCGACTACTACCTTGCGTGCGTATTAAATTTTGACTTCTTTTTTATTTTTTGTAGTCTTTAAAACCTCTGAGGGAATCAAACCCTCTAGCTTATAACTTATCCGGAATATAATTAGCTACGCAATCATGCGAGGTCCAGTCGCTTCCGCAACCATTTTTAAGTTAATGAGTGATAGGAGTTAATGAGTGATATGTGAATCCCCACCCAGAAGATTTAACTCATTCTGGGACACAAACACTCAAAGGAGAGGGGAGGACTTGAACCTCCAAGGCCATTACAGCCCCCTGACATTACAGGTAACCATCTACCAATTCTGAGACCTCTCTTTTCAATTCTTGATACTACCATTCTAACAGATTTTTAGAACCGTGCTGTTCCAAAAAGTCCCATAAGCTCACTATGAGGTTAGATAACTTCTTCCAAAGCTAAGACCGCCTCATTTTTTAACCTGTAGTAGGTTGTACGACTCATATTCAAATCATAACAAACGCTATCAGCGGTGCCTTTGTTGATGTAAGTCATTCTTAATACTGCCCTGTACTTTGGATTTTTAAGCCTATTGATCATTCTACCTAATTCAAGTTTTCTGTTAATGACCTCTTTAGTATCCTGCTCTATAGCCTCTTTCATCACTACCAACTGAGTATAGACATCATCAACTTTTCTAGTCTGTCCACCTTGGACTTTAACCTCGGACCATTTAGGGCTTGAGAGCAAACCTGCCTCAAGCTCGTTAATTTCGTCTATACGGCTTTGGATGTCCATGTCCAGATCCTGCAACTCTTTCAAGAGCTCTTTAGCCTTGTTCACTCTCTGTCTCCTTTGTGATATAATAGTCTTTGCGAGAACTATTAGCTGAGACAGAGGGTGTCTTGGCTTTTTTAATGCACAAATTCGTTGACCAGGCCACGTATAAAGAACTTCCAGTCAGATTCTCTAAAGGTCAAAAAACGATCTGCGGTAAAATTTCTAAGTCTTTTATAGAAAAGCATCTTTAGTTGGATTGACTCACCAACACTCAGTAAAATACCGGGGAAGCGATGTACTGAATGCACTCTATTTCCGTATCCAGAAATATCTAAATGTATTAACGTTTCTGGATATATGCGCCCCATACTAGCTTCAACTCCGAACTCAACCTTAACTTCTTCTACAATTGGAACTTCGTCAAAAATTGGTCGTGCAGAAAATATTGGCGACGGCGTTTCTTGTTTTTTTCTTCTTCCTGAATATGGATATTTACAAGGTCTCATTTGCGTCCTCCAAACTCCTTATTTTCATAGATGTTGCCGATGATTTCATTTTCTTCAATTTCAGTCCATAAACATACTGCGTCACTGCCCGTATCAATTACCCAAGAACCCTCAAGCTGCTTAACAATCCCTATAAATTCCTTGTCATACTCATAGAAACCGCCAATTTCGTCAGCTCTACCCAAAAATCTAGTAGTTCGTACAATATCGCCTTCAAAGATTTCCTTGCCGTTCTTGTCTTTGAGTCCTGTTGATTGCATGAGTTCGATTTCGTCAGGATAAGCTGTAATGTAATCATTCATTAAAGCATCGTTTAACTCAAATTCTTCAATCTCGCTATCCTGAAAAAACATACATTTGACTGACATCAGTCTACCTAATTCATAATGCCACACTCTAAATTTCGGTATCATGCCAAATCCTCCTCCTTATTTTCTAAAATGGCATCCTGTATAAAAGTATTGCCAATTTCATAGTGCTTGTATTCATTTGCTGTCACTTCAAACCTTTCTTCAACTTGCTTATTACCTGTAAATCCTGAAACGACCAGAATGTATTTTCTTTTGGTTCTGGTTGGCACAAGTACCGAACTTTTACCATTTATAACAGGTATGAACGTTGTGTGAGGTTCATCAATGTACTTATCTACCACTGTCCCACTCGAAATCTGGTGACATGCTACGAGTAAGGATGCGAATAAAACAATACATAGGATTTTAAAATATCTCACTCGTTGACCTCCAAAAGCTCTGGGTTTTCGTAGATGTTGCCTATGATTTCCTCATCTTCCATCACTCCACCTCCTCAATCTCAATTCCTGAACAATCAAACACCCAGCCGAAGTTTGCGTCTTCTAGTTCTTTACGAGTGTGGGAATATATAACATCATCTAAACTAAAGCTTTTTGTAAAGAAATACCTTTTCAAAAATTCTCCATAAACCAACATATTTTCTTTAATATTCCCTTTAATCTTAACAAAATACCGCTTCTCTTTTTCGACCTCGTAGCCGTTAAGCCAAGCAAGACAGAATTTTTCGATGTTATTTTCGTAAAACCAATCAGGAACTTTCTTATCATAATGATCTTCAATTACTCTCATTGCACCGTAAACATGAAAATTGTTTTTCTTTTTAAATTCTATATATTCCGCCACACACTGCGGTACTTTGACTGGTTGCGGTTCGCCTAGTTTTTCAAAGATTTCTTTTACATCCTTCCACCAAACTACATAACCTTGAAAATTCCCAGTTATTGTTCTTCGTTCCTCTAATTTTTTAATCAATTCCTGCTTATTCATCTTAGTTTCCTCCATAAATCAAATAAACTGCAATAACTACCTGAGCCATGCTTGGCGAATAACCAACTCAATCATCAAACTCCTTAGATTTTGGCAACCAATCCTTAGTAGCTCCCAAATCATAGTCTGTAGGCTTTTCATCAGCGAAGATGCATTCCATCGCTCCCATAAACGTCATACCATCTTCTGCCATTTCCCAAAAATAGTCCGCCCGGTCTTTCACCGCTTGTGGTAAATCTTGCTTGGGAGGTTGCGGCTTCCCGTCTTCTACCGTCCAGTTGTATACTTCATTAACTTTTTGCTTTAACTCTTCCATCATCTTCCAACTCCTCCGCTTTCCGTCTTAATTCTCATTATCTTCCTCCTCAATTTTAATAACGGCCCTACCGTTTGGGTGTCGTCTTTGGTGTGATGTGTAAGTGTAATACTTTAACATCCTTTCAGTAATTCCTGTCTCGCTACTGATCTGCGCTAATGTTCCAAGCGTAACAAACACATCACCTTGATATAATGCGTAGTCAGCCATCTGCTCCTCATTTCTTCAAATACTCAGGGATTTCATGACCTCAATCTCAACCTCTATCCGTGGATTTAGACTGTAGAACTTGCCTACATCATGTAGCGCTATCTGACCGTCGTCCTGGAAGACGATCCCTGACATGCTATCATATAGCGCTTTTTCGTAGTTATCTATGTCAGGCTTTTTGCCTACTGGTATAATTTCATCCAGGAGGGCCTGTTGGTTCTTCTTGACTTTAGAAATGTACTGAGGAGGTTTGATATAAAATCTAAGCCGTGCCCTCAAAGCTCCCTCAAGGATAGGCTGACCCATGTACTGATTAGCAATGAGCAGCTGGCAATGATTGCGCCATGTTTTCATATACTTGTCTTCGTAAGTTGTGGTAAAACTCCCACGTCTTGCAAACCTTGGCCGTGATTGAGGTTTAGGCTCAATGTTCAGGGTCAATTTCATTCAAGAGCCCCCTTAAATCCTGCCATCTCAAAGAGATTTTCTCTGTTTTCGTTTACGAACTCAAAGAATTTTTTAACCTCTTGTAGCGTCTTGATGTTGCTCTTGACTCGTGTTAATGAGGTGAAAAATACATCATTTTTGGGAATTGCCTTAACTTTGCACTTGTAGACCGGTTCAAAAAGGTCACCATTGTCATCTAGTGTAGGAGCCGTGTCTTTGTTATCAAAGCTAATGCTCATATCATAGTTTAGAGTCGTAACGACCTCTATTTTTTGTTTCTCAATGATGATAGCAATACGTTCTGTCGCATTGATTTTACTTGCCATGTTCTTTCTCCTGTTAAAAAAGTGTCGTTTGCAAAGGGTACACATCTTCAAACGGTACTCCAAGTCTTAGACAGTCTCGTTTGATGTCCAGTGTAGAGATGACGTACTTGACGCCGTTGTTTTTCTTGTCATAGTGTGGAAAAGTGTACCCGTCATTTTCAATTTTGGTTTTAATGTCCGTTTTGGTTTCAGGTTTCCAATCCACCCAATCCGTCCACTCCATTCTTGTCCTCCTCAAACTTTACAAACGTTAGCCAGTGTGTGGTGCCTCTTTGCTGACCAAATAAGGGCTTGAATGGTATCACCTCTAGTAATTTCTTTACATTTATCTGACGGTCAGACCATTTAAAGACTAGTGTGCCGCCAACTTTTAGAACTCTCAGACATTCTTCAAAACCCTTGGCCAAATCTTCCGACCAGGTAACTTTGTCCAGCTGTCCATACTGAGCTTTCATTATCGAATTAGGTCCAGCCCATTTTAGATGTGGTGGATCAAACACAACTAGATTAAATGTGTTGTCTTCAAAAGGCATGTCACGAAAATCACCGATAATATCAGGGTCTACATTGACCTTTTTGTCATGTATCTCAAATGTTTCTTGCCTAATGTCCATAAAAATTGTGTGACTTTCGTTTTTATCAAACCAAAACATACGACTGCCACAGCAAGCGTCAAGAATTTTAATTTTTGACATATATACCTCCTAAAACGGCAAACCGTCATTTGGGAGGTCAAAGGGGTTAGGATCGGTAAAAGGTGAGCTATTCCCATTTTGGAAACTGTTGCCTTGTCCGTGCTGACTGTTGCGACTCTCTAGCAGAGCTACACTCTCAGCGATTACTTCAGTCACATATCGACGCTGACCGTCTTTCTCGTAAGACCTAACTTGTAAGCGCCCTGTGAGGCCAATAAGTGAGCCCTTGCTGCAATACTGAGCAATGATGTCAGCTGTACCTCTCCACGCTTGGAAATTGATAAAATCAGCCTCACGGTCTCCATTTTCATTTTTGAAATTGCGATTGACTGCAAGCGTGCCCTGCAAGCTAGATACATTATTAGGCGTTTTTCGTAGATCAGGAGGCGCTACAAGCCTCCCAACCAGTGTAACGTTATTGATCATCTGATTTGTCCCCCTCTAGTGCTACGCTCTCCCAAGAGATACCCTAAAAACATCCATAGGATAGCCATCCCAATCTCTTTGATAAAATCATTCATTATTTCTCTCCTTTGCATTCATAACATACATTTTGACCTACATCTTTTCCCTTGATTATTGATAAGCTACCACATTTCTCACAGCTGATTATGAAACCTAAACCATTTGAATTAATACTGCTTATATTGTTCTCTGAGGGAACTTTGTAAATAATCAATGCGGATGTATGCCAATATTCAGCACTGACTCCACTGTCAGCGACAGCAGACACATTTGATTGAAATTTGATGTCAATCAACTTAATGCCTGGATTTTCGGCAAGCCAACTATTTATTTGGTCGTCAATCACCTCATGATGTGGATAATCACATGAAAAAAATACGGTTTTAATCATATTCCCCTCCTGGATTGTGCCACCAGATCATCAGGTCTTCCTGATTATCTCTGATGTACTGCTCAAATTTTTCAAAGTGAACGATAGCATGTTTTAAGCGTTGCATACCCTCTCCAGATTTTGAGCAAAAGCTGAAAACTTTAAAGACAGGCTCAATCATGTCAATAATTTCTACGACTTGGCCATTGAGGTTCCAGACGCTATCCTCTCCCACCTTAAAATCTAGGATAAACTCATCCCCTAGGTTGTGGATAACCTGCAATTTCTTGCCGTCCGAGTAGATGGCTACGCTGTCAGATATTTTTCTGATGTCCATGGTTACCCTCCCCATTGACTCTGGAGAAATATCCCAAGATTTTTCTATCTCCAATTTCCTTTTTTCGCCATACAGAGTCGCTAATAGGTCCTCTATTTTTCCTATTAACTCATCAGGCACCCCATATTCAGCCAATTCTTCTGAAATTTTTTCAATTTCTGTCATACTTACCACCCACATTGTTCATTTAGCTCAGCCTGAGTTAATGGATCGATACGTTGATAACCCCTGACTTGATAGTTCTTTTTAAAATCAAATCCGAGTTGACTTAGACCAGCCTTGAAACGGTCTTTTTCGGCTGTGTCTACAAAATACACCTCTAAAGTCATTTTTTGGGCATATCGTTTTAGGTCATTTTCAGCCCCTCTAAGAGCGTTAGGCTCATTTTGGAGGATTTGTCCACCGTCCAAGATTTTGCCCGTTTCTGGGTCAAAATTTGGGGTTTCCGTTGATTTTGGAGCCTGTTCTTGCTGTTTGGTTTGTTGGGCTGCTAAAAGCTCCTGATTAGATCGCTCTGCTCGTTCTAGATCCTGTCTGAGTTCTTCCTTTTGCTTTTCAAACTCATAATCAGCTTTGATTTGTCCAAAGACTTCAGCAAGAGTCAAGTCTTTCAGCTGTCTAATGTAAGGTGAGTCAGTCATGCCGTACTCAGCACATAACCCTGAAATAGCTGACTTGGCTTTTTCAAATTCTTGTTGTTTCTGAAATTCAAATGTGACCATGTCATCAAGTGACTTCATAGTGGCTTTTTTAAGCGTCACGCCATCTGCCATAAAATCGCTAGCTTTGACATACTCAAGGGCCTTTTCATCAAAGAGACGAGGATCCAGCATGTACTCAGCCGATTTGTTGGCTAGGTAACTCTTAACCGTATCTATTTTTAGTTGTCTTTGATGTTCTTCGATTTCCTTGATACCTTTGTCAAATTCACTAACTACGGTTGCAAATGGGTCAATAATTGACTTAGCATAACTATCCCATGTGTTAGCTGTCTCTGATAGTAAGTTTTTAGTGTCAATACGGATACGATTTTTAGACTCAATTAACTTGTTAAATTCAGCCCGCTTTGCCTTGTCGTCTTTGAGAGTTCCAGCTGTAGGAATATAGTCCTTGTACTTCTCAGTAGCCTCTATGAGGTCTTTTTCAAAAGACTCTCTAGTAAGTTCATCCGTTGTGATCATCTCATAGATTTTATTGATTTTCTTATCATCAATAACCTGTAATTCTTGCATGTTGTCCTCCTAATATTCAAGTTCACCGTCTAGCAATTCGCCCTGGATTGTTTCCTCAGTTTGAGCAGGTTCGGGATCTGCATGATTTGCCTCTTGCTCTTTGTTGAATTGCTCAATTTCAGCCATCTTGCGTGCTACGACATCCTCACGGCTCTCTTGAGGTGTGACGTCTTTGATACGGTCAAATGTCTCTCCACCGTCGTCCTCTGTGTACATGTTCCCCAAGTCCTCAGGGAAAGCCTCTCTAAGAGCATTTACTAGAGCCACTTTCCTGATCATGGTAGCTGGCATGGTGTTCCATGTACTTTGTTTCTTGTCATATTCCTCACGACTGACAAAAATTTCCACAGGTACCTTGAAATTTTTGCGGTGCACTCTAGCCCATCCGCCTATCAGTGTATCTTCTGGGAGCATGATTGCCCCTTTGCGTTCGTGCATAACACCCTCACTGTCTACTACCACTACTCCAGCCTCAAAGCCCTCATAGTCTTTACATTGGGCGGCACGTTTCAAGAAAGCCTCTTTAGAGACAATTAAGCTAAACTCTTTGCCCCCATTACGGTTTGTGTAAGCTACAATGTAGACCTCGTTAGCAAATGGGTTAAGATTGCGACCTTTACACAAGGCTAGCGCCTGACCTACTTGTTTTTCAGTCAGTAGGTTTTGTGGGTCAAAATACTTTTTGATGTCTGCCCCGGTCAATAAACTTGGGTCAGTAGTGATGTTACGTTTTGTCTGTGTTGCTAATTGATTATTAGTCATTTTCTTCTCTTTTTCTTTTAGTAATTAAACATTGTCCCACAGTATCCAGCTTCTTCTAATGCTAATCGGTTCAAATAGTGTGACATATCGCTAATACTCATTTTTCTAACCATTTTCTCGGTTAGATAATCGCCATCAATTTCTTCTCTCATTGCCTCTCTAAGTTCTTGTTTCCATTTTTTGTAATATAATCGTTTTTTCATTTCTTTCTACCTTTCGTCTTCTTCAAATTCCAATTTTCACGCTCTAAATGCTCTCTATTCATAGGCTAACAATCTCCTACATAGATCCATTGACCAGCGCTGAAAATCCAATCAGCTGGGTCAAGTTCTTCTCGTTCTTCAGGCGGTTGCATTATATCTCTGTCATAATTAAACATGAGCATACACCTTCCCAAGCTCCAGGACTCGTTTCACATATCTAGCCTTGGATGTTAGCCCAAGATCCAGCAATTCGTTTTTTTCTTCATGATTGGCCAAAAGCCAGACACGGTTTTCAATTTCAATCTTTGTCATCTTCCTGCTCCACCTCTTCAATTTTCACTTCGCTATTTAGACGTTTCATGGCTTCATCTACCGACTTGCCGCCCAGGACGTCCTTGAGCATGTGGCTTACATCGTGCATTGTTTGAGCCTTCGCCTTGCTTCTTTCATCCTCTGGCATCAATCCGACATCTTGTAGAGCCAGAAAGGCTAAACTGACATCGTGCATTTCTTTCTGAAGCTGTTTGATTTTTTTGATTGTTTTTAGTGCTTTAAACATATTGTTCTCCTTTTATTCTCCTACTTTCCAAATTCGGCAACGTGACTCAATTTCTGGTAGTTTTTCATTTTGATAAACCCAATCGTTACCATGAACACCTGATGCGATGTAAGATATAGATTTTAAGTAATCAATCGCTTCTTCTTTTGTTTCAAAAACTCTTGCAATATAGTCTTGGTGCCCCGTCGGTAAGAAATCACGTCCAATCAAACTGAAATCCTCGTTTCCAGTTTCAGTATTCTTGACATAAATCGATATAATGTACATCTACACTTCTCCTTGCAGTCTAGCCTTGATATCAAAGTTTTCTTTGTACTTGTAGGCAGCAAGCTCCTGCTTCAAGTCATGGTTTTCTTGCTCACGCATAAAGCGACGTTTGCGCTCTTCGAGAAGGTCATTGCTAACCTCAATAGCAACCTCTCTCCAGTCAAGGTTGACTGATTTAATAACACCTTCGAGTCTGAGTTTTAATTTAGTAAGTAATTTCATTAAGCTACGCCCTCCTCGTTAGATTGCTTGTTCATGCCTAAAATAATGTCATAGTACGAATGACCAGCAGGGATGACATAGCCTGTCAAATCTTCAACTTGAGAACCATCTGCCATGATGTTTACAATCCGTGGCTCCCATTCCTTTTTTACTGTTTTCATGATATAATTACCTCGTAAAGTATTTTGCTTAGTCCCTCAATGGAATTGCCGTTCCAGAGGGGCTTTTGTTTTTATCCTGTCAAGTATTCCTGATTAAGGAACTTATTGATAAAATACTGTTGTCCTTTGCCTGTGACCTTTGGTGTCTTGTTCACAGTGATATGTCCATCTGCGTGTTGCACGTTTGTTTCCATGATTTCAAAGAGTTTCAAGTCCATGCTACGTTGGGTTGGCACGTTCCAATCTGAGCCTTTGCGCTTAATCAGGTAGCCATTTTCGCGCATCCAAGAAAAGAGGCGATTGGCACCGATTTTGTAGCCGTTTTGGCTAATGAGCTTGGCAAGTTCGCCAACCAAGATAGATGTATGGCTTGCACTTACTGCGTCTGCAAATAGCACCTTAGGACGGTCAGCCTCAATCTGAGCCTCTAGCTTGTGGACTTTCTGATCAGCCATGAGCAATGCTCTTGCCATGATTTTCTCAGGGCTATTAAAGTCTTTTTCTACTTGGATAAAGTATTGTCGGACTTGCTTGCCTCTCTCCGTCCGCTGGATCATAGCAATTTCCTTGGCCATGTCTAGCTTGATGATGTGGTCAACTTTGTTGTGACCCCCTCGTCCTGTTTGCTGCTCATTTTTGAGAAGCAAAAAATCTTGATTTTCTGTAAAGCCGTATTCAATCATTCTATTGAACCAATCGGCATATTTTGTTTTGACTCCCAGAGCTTCATGAAGTTGTCTTCCGGAAACAACAGGCTCATGATTGTCATTCAGGGTTACGTTGATGAGTTCGTTCATAGTATTCCTTTTATTCCTTCCTCCTATTGAGTTACTTGAGAAGTATCATGAATGGCTTCATAGCTAAGACGCTTAAATTCTTCTGAGTCTATCTGAAAATTGATAGGCTTTTTTTGTAAACACTCAAGAAAACTAGTGTTTCTTAAAAGTTTTTCAACTAACTCAGGGTCTGCCTTTACAAAGGTGGACTCTTTTTTCCCACTATACGGATATCGTCTTGGTCTCATTTCCTCACCTCCTTTGTATTTATTTTTTCTACCCTCTCTTTTATTTATTTAGAGAAGTAGGACTGGTTGTCTTTTAATATTTATTGTTATTTAATACTTGTTGTTAGTTAATATTTATTAGTGCCTAAATTTTCTGATTTGTAAAATACAGATTTGTAAAATACAGATTTGTAAAAATCGGAAATGTAAATTCTAACCTGTGGATAACTTAGATATACTTTCATTCAATCTCTGTTTCATGATTTCAAATTGAAAATCGGATATTTTTACATCTGAGAAAAATCTGAAAACACGAACTCCTTTACCACGTCCCATGCCTTTTTTAACAATTCGTAGGTAGCCATTTTTTTCTAATATTTTGAAGTAGCTATCAACTGTGTCTCGACTAACACCTTTTCGTTTAGCTATTTCATCTGGATAGACTTGCCAATTTGGGTGGTTAGCTAGGACAACCATCATAATACCAACAGCTGTAAAGTCCAGTTTTGGGTCATTGATAAAACTATTACTAACAGCAGTATAATTTTCAGTCGCATTCTTGAAAGATAAATTGACAATCTAAATTTTTAAAGTCTGTCATACGCTCTCCTTTCTTTTTTGTTTAATTTGTTAAACATTTTCTTTAAAAAAAATCTTTCACTTGCTTATTAAAAACTACTGCTAATTTTTGAAGTGTTCGAATTTTCACTGTTGACGACTGACCTGATTCAATTAAGTGTATTGTTGTTCGAGAAACATTTGACTTCTCTGCAAGTTCCTCTTGAGACATTTTCTCTTTTTCACGCCATTTTCTTAAACGTTCTCCTTGCACGCACTCACCCCCTTGTGTTAATAGTTGCCCTGTCGTTTCTAGATAGATTGTTCTAATCATTGACAGGCTTGGCTTTTAATTCAAATTCAATAATACTAAGTCGATCGATTGCTTCTTGCAATTCTTCGGCTTTTTTTGATACTTCTTTACAGGCTTCCTTTAGTTCTTCAATACCCGAAACTTCAACATTAAGCCGATATCCTATTGGTCTCATTTCTTTCTCCTTTTTGATATAATGTTTAATAAAAACGAGGTTTGCTATGTTAAGTATTGATACACAATTTGTAGATACAATCAGTAAAATACTATCTGATTATGTTTCACATTCTGAAATCACAAGGATGGGAGAAGTTTTAGGATATCCCCAAAACGACCAGAACTCTGGACTCAATAAACACCATAGAGTTCACAATATCATGTCTGATATACTCAACAAAACACAAGATAAATCAAATATCAAACTTGTAATTGAGTATATCTGCAATCCTTTGAGGTACATCGATACGGTTTCAGATTTTGAAAACTTAAGATTAAAACTAAATGTCGTTCTTTCCCTAAAAGGCCTTACCATATCAGATGACGGACATGTAGTTATTACTACTGCTTCACAAACTTTAGTTGAGGCAAAGAAACGATTTGAATCACTTGAACATATGTTGAGAACATTAAATGTTCATCCAAATGTTTTAAAATTCTGCACCCAGGAACTCTTACAAGAAAATTATTTTCATGCTGTATTTGAAGCAAGTAAAGGAATCTTTCACCGCATTCGTTTGCTAACCGGTTCGTCTCTGGACTCAGCAAGTCTAATAGACCAATGTTTTAAAACCAAAGAACCCATCATGATTATCAACGGAAATAAATTACAAACTCTCGACGAACAAAGTGAATATAAAGGATTGAAGAATTTACTTCTGACAATCGCACATCTTTATCGTAATTCCAAAGCACATAAACTTAAATACTACAATCCAGATAGCGTTCATGATGCCTTAACTGCCTTAACTCTTATGTCCCTCGCTCACAATCTCCTTGACAACTGTACTAATACTAGGAGACTTGATTAGTAGATTATAAAATTCTATAGTCACCTCAGCTAATCTAATTGTTTCTTCATCTATGGGACTATTGTAGTCCTCAAGGTGATGAAGCCTTTCAGTCAACTGCTCTGATAAGTATTCTGTTTGCCTAAAGATAGATTTATGAAGATGAGTAATTGGTTTTAGCAACACGATTTCATCATAAGTTAATATTTTTTCAGTCTCCTCTTGAGTTACTTCTGCTAATTTTTCCATACCAGAAATATCAACATTAACATGCGGCTGTTCCATTATCGTTCCCCCTCGTCTTACTTTCCAGCGCCCTGAGTTCTATCTCATGACTGACTTGAAGAAATAGCTTCTCACACGCTATTTTAGCTTCTCTGTACGTTGTGTTTTCGCTGATGAAGTAATCAGCAAGTTCAATGATTTTATCTTCCAATTCTAACTACCTTTCAAATGTGGTATAATCAAAATAAAACGATTGGAGAAATCTTATGAATAATTTTAGTTTTATAGAAACACTTGCGATCGCTGCCATACCTGCCTTTGTTTCTGGCATGTGGTCTTACATCGCTGCTAAAGGAAACAGCAAGCATGAAATTGATAAAATTAACATTGCACACTCACAAGAGCTTGAAAATGTCGAAAATCAATTTAAACAAGATATGGAAAAAATGCAAAAGCAACACTCACAAGAACTTTATTCGCTGCAACAAACTCACGAATTAAGATTACTTGAACTTGAAAAAGTATCTCAACTAGACACTCAAACCGACCAAGGATTAAAGATAAATGACCTAATTTTTAAAGCTATTTCAGGAGAAATATCTGCAGATGTAGCAATAAAAAATATAAGCACTCTTAGTCATTTCGCGAACAAGCAACAACCTTCCGATCTTCAAAAACAATTTATGAAAAAATTATCCAAGAAAAATCACAAATGATACTTTTTCTTGATACGCTCTATCTCAGAATCAAACCACATTTTGTGGTTTTTAATTTTCTTTTTCAGATGATGCTTACCAGCTAAGTAAGCAATTAAATTCGTGATAAAACTAGCAATCATTGATATGCCTAGTATCGTAAGAAAAGATTCATTCATCGTTCTACTCCTTTCTCTCTTTTTTCGCTCTATGAGCAACAACCTGCCAAGGATTCGAACCTTGGTGATACCAATCAGGCTACATTCATTTTATCAAGCATTCCTGCAAATGCTGCATCAAAACGAATGTCATCGATTTCCTCTTGAGTGAAACCAGAATCGAGAAGGTAACGCTCTTGGCGTTCAATCTCCTCTGCTAACTCTGTCCATCCAAAAGCGAATTGACGGCAGTTAGTACAGAATGCTTCAAGCTGGCTGTAAAGGAAGTTTTCCTCGTAAGTGCCTTGGATTAAAGTTTCCTTAGCTACTGCTTTAAAGATGTTGATTGCTTTCTCGTTTAATGTGTTCATGGTGTTTCCCTCCGGTTTGTTTTTGTTATTTCCTTAAGCTTGATTATAGTTTAACACGTTAAACACAAAATGTCAAGTGTGTTAAACAAAAAAATTTACTTTTTTTATTTAAAGATGTATAATGGATTAAACAATATATAGAAAGGGGTTTTAAATGAAGTTAGGAGAATTGCTAAAATCATATAGAACAGAGCATAAATTATCAATGGATGCTTTTTGTGAATTATCTGATTTAACAAAAGGATATATTTCTATGCTTGAAAAAAATGAACATCCGAAATCGAAAAAGCCCATTGTCCCATCTTATGACACAATAGAAAAAATTGCTAAAGGAATGCAAATTTCTACAGAAGATTTAATTGATATGCTTGATGATGATCAAGAAATTCAAATCAACGCTACTCCAGCTCTTCTTTCAAAATCCCCAATCCAAACCATCTACGACGAACTAGAACCACCTAGACAGGGCAAAGTCCTGAATTATGCAAAGAGGCAACTGGACGAGCAGGAAAACGAAGAAGAAACGAAGATAAACGAAGTATCGGAAGTTATCAGCTTGTACCAAGTTGAGGTTGTATCTGAGACAGCAGCAGCTTCTGGATTTAACTATGGATTTGGGTACGACGATACAGACAGAGAGATTATAGAGGTCGACGAGCAACCACCACATCACGATATTGCGACTAAGGTCAGCGGAGACTCCATGCAACCTGACTACCAAGACGGAGATATTCTCTATTTAGTAGACAAGGGACTGACCACCTACAACGGAGACCTAGCAGTTATCGCATACGGAGACCGTTCTTACTTTAAGAAGATATATACCGAAAACGGACGCTTACGCCTAGTGTCGCTCAATGACAAGTACGAAGATATCATCCTAGACTTCCCACCAGCCGAAGACACACACATCAAGATCTATGCAGTTGTCAGTGTGTATAGAGGGGAATAAAACCAACTGTTTCCAAAATGGAAACAACTACTTGACAAAAACTAAAAAAAGAAGTACACTAATAATGTCAAAAGCCTTGTTCGTCAAGGATACGATATTTATTTATAAAGCCTTGTTCGTCAAGGACAAAACGGTCTGGTGTACTTCTAAGAGGTACACCTTATTTTATTATCCGGAGCATTATATGAAATTTCAACAAGGCGAAGTTTATCTAATCAACTTCCCACAAAAAGGTGGGAATGAATTTTACGGAAAACACTACGCTATCATCTTAACAACTCCTGACAAAGTTGATGGAACGCTCCTAGTAGCACCTTTAACTGGTAAAAAATCAGGAAAGAAATATCGTGGTGGTATCACGATTGAAAATAGTAAATATCAAAACACTCCGTCCAAGCCCAAAGCCTATGCTTATGTCCGAAAAATCCAAGAAATAGACAAACGGAAAATCGTCTATAAAACAAAGAAAAAGATTGATAGCGATGGACAAGTAATGCTAGATGCAGCAGGAAAAGAGTTATATGATAAAGTTTATAGACCAGCTTACAAGCTAGATACAAACGACCATAAAAAACTACTAGACAAGATAAAAGAAGTTCTTGGACTAGATTTATATTAAATAAAAAATTGACGTTTTTAAATAATTATATTACAATACAGCTATCAGGAGTTTAGCTCCATAAAGTTTAGGTTTGGATTTTAGATCCATAACGTGATGGTAGCCGTATTTGATACGGCTGCTTTTCTTTTTATCTAGCAACTGTTTCCATTTTGGAAACAACTCAAAAAAGCCCCACGCTCAGAAGTTTGGCGACCGAGAGCGTGAGGCTAGGAGCAAGAAAAAAGCATTAAAAAGCTGTTTTTCTTGTACCTATTTTATCAAAAAAGGGGTACAAATTCAATGAAAACAATGAATAAAGTGGCTATATATGTCAGGGTTTCGACGACAAACCAGGTTGAGGAGGGATACTCTATAGATGAGCAAAAAGACAAGCTATCTAGCTACTGCGACATTAAAGACTGGAATGTATACAAAGTATATACTGATGGAGGTTTCTCAGGATCCAATACTGACAGACCAGCGCTAGAAAGTCTTATCAAAGACGCTAAAAAAAGAAAATTTGACACAGTTCTAGTCTATAAGCTGGACCGTCTTAGCCGTAGTCAAAAAGACACGCTTCACTTGATTGAGGATGTATTCATCAAGAATGGGATTGAATTTCTGAGCTTGCAGGAGAACTTTGACACCTCTACTCCTTTTGGTAAGGCTATGATTGGACTCTTGAGCGTCTTTGCTCAGCTAGAAAGGGAGCAAATCAAGGAACGCATGCAACTTGGGAAAATAGGACGTGCCAAGGCTGGAAAATCCATGATGTGGGCTAAAACATCCTATGGATACGACTACCACAGAGATACAGGAACTATCACTATCAATCCAGCTCAGGCTCTGGCCATTAAGTTTATCTTTGAGAGTTACCTGAGAGGGAGATCTATTACTAAGTTGAGAGATGATCTAAATGAGAAATACCCAAAGCATGTGCCTTGGAGCTATCGGGCGGTCAGAACCATACTCGATAACCCTGTCTATTGTGGTTTCAATCAGTATAAGGGAGAAATTTATCCAGGTAATCATGAGCCGATTATTTCAAAAGAGGAATACGATAAGACTCAATCTGAGCTAAAAATAAGACAAAGAACAGCAGCAGAGAATGTCAATCCTAGACCATTCCAAGCTAAGTACATTTTATCCGGTATCGCCCAATGTGGATATTGTGGCGCTCCTTTAAAAATTATGTTAGGCGTAAAGAGGAAAGATGGGAGCAGGTTAAAAAAATATGAATGCCACCAAAGGCACCCACGAACGCTGAGAGGCGTTACTACCTACAACGACAATAAAAAGTGTGACTCAGGATTTTACTACAAAGACAAGCTAGAGGCCTATGTGCTAAAAGAAATAAGCAAACTACAAGATGACGCTGATTACCTGGACAAAATATTTTCAGGAGACAATGCTGAGACCATAGACCGTGAGAGCTATAAGAAACAAATAGAGGAGCTATCAAAGAAACTGAGCAGACTTAACGATCTATACATAGATGACCGCATTACCCTTGAAGAATTACAGAGCAAGTCAGCCGAATTTATAAGCATGAGGGGGACTCTTGAAACTGAACTAGAAAACGATCCAGCACTCAGGAAGAACAAAAGAAAGGCTGATATGAGGAAACTGCTAAACGCTGAGAAAGTCTTTTCAATGGACTACGAAAATCAAAAGGTGCTTGTTAGAAGGCTTATAAACAAGGTTAAGGTGACAGCTGAGGACATTGTTATCAATTGGAAAATATAAATAATTTTAGTAACCTACATTTC
>ERZ1023220.92-NODE-92-length-17995-cov-192.734448_pt1 | contig 17995 bp, 18 predicted proteins | sample MGYA00380449_ERZ1023220 | MGnify/ENA primary metagenome ERZ1023220 (study PRJEB33173, sample SAMEA4830396) | metagenome | study: EMG produced TPA metagenomics assembly of the PRJEB25223 data set... | reverse complement strand
TTTGTCCTTTCTCGAGCTTAGCTGACTTCAACCCACTACAGTTGACAAAGAGCCTCTTTTCTTTAATCTTCGTTTACGAAAGGCATCAAAGCCATTACGCGAGCGCGTTTGATAGCTGTTGTTACTTTACGTTGGTTTTTAGCTGAAGTTCCTGTTACACGACGAGGAAGGATTTTCCCACGTTCTGAAACGAAACGGCTAAGAAGCTCAGTATCTTTGTAATCAACATATTCAATTTTGTTTGCTGCGATGTAATCAACTTTTTTACGGCGTTTGAATCCGCCACGACGTTGTTGAGCCATGTTTTTTCTCCTTTATAATTTTAGTTGTCCATTAGAATGGTAAATCATCATCTGAAATATCCAATGGATTAGTTGCTCCAAATGGATTTTCATCACGTGAAAAGTCTGGTACTGAATTTGTAGGCGCTGAATAGTTTGCAGTTGGTGCAGAATAGGCACCAACTGTGTGACCTTCACGCACACTACGGCTTTCCAACATTTGGAAATTCTCAGCCACGACCTCTGTCACGTAGACACGTTGTCCTTGCTGGTTATCGTAACTACGAGTCTGGATACGGCCTGTCACCCCGATAAGTGAGCCTTTTTTAGCCCAATTAGCAAGGTTTTCAGCCTGTTGGCGCCACATAACGACATTGATAAAATCAGCCTCACGTTCGCCATTTTGACTCTTAAATGTACGGTTTACTGCAAGAGTAAAAGTCGCAACTGCTACATTTGATGGGGTATAACGCAACTCAGCGTCACGTGTCATACGCCCCACAAGTACAACATTGTTAATCATAGTTTACCTTCTTACGCGTCAATTTTGACGATCATGTGACGAAGAATGTCAGCGTTGATTTTTGAAAGACGGTCAAACTCTTTAAGAGCTACGTCGTCGTTTGCTTCAACGTTAACGATGTGGTAAAGTCCTTCACGGAAATCTTTGATTTCGTATGCAAGACGACGTTTTTCCCAAGTTTTTGATTCAACAACAGTTGCACCGTTGTCAGTCAAAATAGAGTCAAAACGTGCTACCAAAGCGTTTTTAGCTTCTTCTTCAATGTTTGGACGAATGATATAAAGAATTTCGTATTTAGCCATTGATATGTTCCTCCTTTTGGTCTAATGACCCCAAGACTTTGCAAGGGGTAAGTGAGGTTCGCTCACAATGAACTATTATACTAGAAAAAAATTTTTTACGCAAGTAAAAACTCTGGAATTCGAAAAAACACCACATGGACGTTTTCCTATTCTTACGGTTTGATACGATGCAACATACGTGGGAATGGAATGGCTTCACGGATGTGTTTTGTTCCTGCTGCGAAGGTTACCATACGTTCGATACCGATACCAAATCCACCGTGTGGAACTGTACCGTATTTACGAAGGTCAAGGTAAAATTCGTACTCTGTACGATCCATGCCAAGTTCATCCATCTTAGCGACAAGGGCATCGTAGTCTTCCTCACGCATAGACCCACCGATGATTTCTCCGTAACCTTCTGGAGCAAGCAAGTCTGCACAAAGCACGCGCTCTGGATTTCCAGGAACTGGTTTCATGTAGAAGGCCTTGATGGCTGCTGGATAGTTCATGACAAAAGTTGGTACACCAAAGTGATTTGAGATCCAAGTTTCATGTGGCGAACCAAAGTCATCACCATGCTCAAGATGCTCGTAATCAGCGTCTTCATCATTTTCATGCTCTTGCAAGAGGTCAATGGCTTGATCATAAGTGATACGTTTGAATGGCTCTGCAATGTAGCGTTTCAAGAGTTCTGTATCACGTTCCAAGGTTTCCAAGGCTTGAGGCGCGCGGTCAAGAACACCTTGTAGAAGAGCTTTCACATAAGCTTCTTGCAAGTCAAGCGACTCATCATGTGTCAAGTATGAGTACTCAGCATCCATCATCCAGAACTCAGTCAAGTGACGGCGTGTTTTTGATTTTTCAGCACGAAAAACTGGACCAAAGTCAAAGACACGACCAAGAGCCATAGCCCCTGCTTCTAGGTAAAGCTGACCTGATTGGCTCAAGTAGGCTGGCGTTCCGAAGTAGTCAGTTTCAAAGAGTTCTGTAGAATCTTCTGCCGCATTTCCTGAAAGAATTGGGCTGTCAAACTTCATAAAACCGTTCTTGTCAAAGAACTCATAAGTTGCATAGATAATAGCGTTACGGATTTGCAACACAGCTACTTGCTTACGAGAGCGTAGCCACAAGTGACGGTTATCCATCAAAAAGTCTGTTCCGTGTTCTTTTGGTGTGATTGGGTAGTCTTGAGATTCACCGATCACTTCGATGTCTGTGATGTCCAACTCATAGCCAAATTTAGAACGTTCGTCCTCTTTGACAATACCTGTCACATAAACAGACGTTTCTTGGCTCAAGCGTTTGATAACATCAAACTTCTCAAGTCCCACTTCTTCACCAAATTTTTCGACAAAGTTTGGTTTAAAAGCCACACCTTGAAAGAAGGCTGTTCCATCACGCAATTGTAAGAAGGCGATTTTCCCTTTTCCTGATTTGTTGGCAACCCAAGCGCCAATCGTCACTTCCTGACCAACATAGTCTTTTACGTCAATAATCGTTACACGTTTTGTCATTATTTTTCCTTTTCTTTTTTATTCTTTATGGCAAACCACCTCTATATTGTTCCCATCCAGGTCAATCATAAAAGCAGCATAGTAAATCGGATGCTCACTGCGATAACCAGGAGCCCCATTGTCTCGCCCACCTGCCTCTAAGCCAGCCTCATAACAAGCCTGAACTTCTTCCTTATTTTCTGCTAAAAAAGCAAAATGAACAGGATCTTGTGTTCCCTGAGTCAGCCAAAAATCACCACCAGGATGAGGGCTGTTCGGGGATAGAAAACTAATTAGAGAACTAGTCTTAAAAGCCAATTTATAGTCCAAAGGAGCGAGAAAACTCCTATAAAATCCTTCTAAAATTTGTAAATCCTTTACCTTAATCTCAAAATGATCAATTATTCTCACTACCCATAAATGCTTTCAAGCGTTCGACTGCTTCTTTAAGCGTGTCTAGGTCTGTCGCATAGCTGAGGCGGACATTTTCTGGTGCTCCAAATCCAGCTCCTGTTACCAAGGCCACTTCGGCTTCTTCTAAGATAACAGTTGTAAAGTCTGTCACATCCGTGTAGCCTTTCATCTCTATGGCCTTTTTGACATTTGGGAAGAGATAGAAGGCCCCTTGTGGTTTGACCACTTCAAATCCTGGCACCTCTGCAAGGAGGGGATAGATGGTATTAAGACGTTCCTCAAAGGCCTGACGCATGCTTTCTACAGTATCTTGCTCACCTGATAGAGCCTCAACTGCTGCATATTGGGCTACTGCTGACGGATTCGAAGTTGTTTGACCTGCAATCTTGGACATGGCAGCGATAATGTCTGCTTCTCCAACGGCATAACCAATCCGCCAACCAGTCATGGCATAGGTTTTAGACACACCATTGATGACCACTGTTTGCTTGCGAATCGCTTCCGATAGGCTAGAAATCGGTGTGAACTCATGACCATTATAAACCAAGCGGCCATAGATATCATCTGCTAGGATGAGAATATCATTTTCTACAGCCCAGTTTCCAATTGCCAAGAGTTCCTCACGGGTGTAAATCATACCTGTGGGATTAGATGGCGAATTCAGCACCAAAACCTTGGTCTTGTCAGTGCGAGCTGCTTCTAACTGCTCCACGGTCACCTTAAAGTGATTGTCTTCCTTAGCAGAAACAAAGACGGGAACGCCTTCTGCCATCTTGACCTGATCTCCATAGCTAACCCAGTATGGGGTTGGGATGATGACTTCATCACCTGGATTGACCACAGCCATAAAGAAGGTATAGAGAGAATATTTGGCTCCCGCAGCGACTGTCACTTGATTTGACGCTACAGAATAGCCGTAAAAGCGCTCAAAGTAGCTATTGACCGCCGCCTTAAGCTCTGGCAGACCTGAGGTTACTGTATAAAAAGAAGCACGCCCATCTCGAATCGATGCAATGGCGGCATCTTGGATATTTTTGGGAGTAGTGAAATCTGGCTCACCCAAGGTTAGAGACAAAATATCTCTGCCCTCAGCCTTCAGTGCTTTGGCACGGGCTCCAGCAGCCAAAGTCACACTTTCTTCCATTTCTAAAACACGGTTGGATAATTTCATAGGCCCTCCTTGTTGACCAATGCTCCTGTTTCAAAATCTACTAGATAAAAATCAGATCCTGACTTGACTTCCCAGATTGGCTTATCTTGATAACGACCAAAGATAATCTTGTCAATTTCGCCAGCTCCCTTTTCCTTAGAAACCGTTTCTGCTTTTTCTTGTGAAACACCCTGATTTAGCTGATAAACGTAAATCTTATGATCATCTTTTCCAATCAGAACAGCAAGTGCTTCTTGCTGTTTATTACGACCAAGAACGCTGTAATAAGATTCCAAGCCATTGTATAAATCAACCTGATCGGCCTGCTCTAATCCTGCATACTGCTGAGCTAATTTTTCTCCTTCACTTTTAGCTGTTTGATAGGGTTTCATGCTAAGAGAAACCATATACAGAAAGGAAGCACTGATAACCACAAACAAAATCGTCATCCCTAGACCATACTGCCACAGTAGATTATTTTTTGCTTTGTTTTGTCTTTTTTTCACTCGTCTATTTTACCATCTATTAAGCTTTATTACAAGTGAATATAAGAATACTCTTCGAAAATCTCTTCAAACCACGTCAGCTTTATCTGCAACCTCAAAGCTGTGCTTTGAGCAACCAATTCTATTTCTCCCTTCAAACAAAACCGATTTTGAAAGTGAAACAGTTCTTACTTTTTCAGTCACAAATGACTAGAGTTTCCGAAATTTTACAATTTTCAAATAAACTCTGAGCAAATTTCTTGCAAGTTCTTTTGTTTTGTTGTAATATATTTTATAACAACGAGAGAGTTCTCGAAATTTGAAGAAAAAGGAGACACATCATGTCTAAAAAAGTATTATTTATCGTCGGATCACTACGTCAAGGTTCTTTCAACCACCAAATGGCGCTCGAAGCTGAGAAAGCACTTGCTGGTAAAGCGGAAGTTAGCTACCTTGATTATTCAGCCCTTCCTCTCTTCAGCCAAGATTTGGAAGTTCCAACACATCCAGCTGTAGCTGCTGCTCGTGAAGCAGTTCTCGTTGCGGATGCTATCTGGATTTTCTCTCCAGTCTACAACTTCTCTATCCCTGGTACAGTGAAGAACTTGCTGGACTGGCTATCTCGTGCCCTTGACTTGTCTGATACACGTGGTGCTTCTGCCCTTCAAGACAAGTTTGTCACCGTATCATCTGTAGCCAATGCAGGGCACGATCAACTCTTCGCTATCTACAAAGACCTCTTGCCATTTATCCGTACACAAGTCGTTGGCGATTTCACTGCTGCACGTGTTAATGACTCTGCCTGGGCAGACGGGAAATTGGTTCTTGAAGAAACTGTCCTAAACTCACTTGACAAACAAGCTCAAGACTTGGTCAATGCTATCAAGTAACTAAACTAACATAATAAAAGCGAACAAGACTGCTTTTCTGACACTCAGAAGATTAGCTTGTTCGCTTTTTTCTCATTTATAAACTAATACTCAATGAAAATCAAAGAGCAAACTAGGAAGCTAGCCGCAAGCTACTCAAAGCACTGCTTTGAGGTTGTAGATAGAACTGACGAAGTCAGTAACATATATACGGTAAGGCGACGCTGACGTGGCTTGAAGAGATTTTAGATTTTCGAAGAGTATAACATAATAAAAGCGAACAAGACTACTTTTCTGACACTCAGAAGACTAGCTTGTTCGCTTTTTTCTCACTTATAAACTAAAATAGCTGATGATACATATTGCCAAATACAAAATATCTGATTTCTATACTTCCTTTACAAAAACCAATCCCTGTGGTTGTGACAAATCTTCTCGGTAAACAAATCCAGCAAAGTTCAAGCGACGTGCTTCCCCCACAGTTTGTACTTGATTTTCTATTAAAGCTGTTAGAAAGGCCCCGCGCGCCTTCTTGGAGATAGTTGAGTGAATCTTCAGCTGACCCCCTCTATCCTCCATGAATTTGAAGGTCACCATCTTTGCTCTGATTTCCTTAGAAAATACAGTCTCAAACTCTGATGACAAGAGAGAGAAAATCACTTCTTCCTTCTTCAGAGCTTCATCATAGACTGCCTTCCAATGGCTCTTCAAAGTCTTACCAGCGACTTTTAATTTCATCAAAAAATCCAAACGGTGAGGAGCCATGGGTGACAAGGCTGGAACAACACCGTACAAAGCCGAGGTAATGAAGACATGATTTTCAAGATAATCTTGTTCCGCCTCGGTCAGCTTATCTCTCTTAATGTTGCGGTACATAAGCCCATCAAAAAGTTTCAAGGCTGGATAGTGTTGAGCAGTTTGCCTTTTCAAAGCTTGGATATTTTGAAATTCTTCCGCCGCTTTCTCAGCTGATACCTTGTAGAAACTCTCCAATTGACTGGCAGAATAGAGAGCCAAGGCATCAAGCACGGCCTGACTTTCTGGTTTTAAAGGAATTGCCTCGATACTTGGCAAGTCTGTGTTCATTTCTTTTGCTGTTGGGATTAAAATTTTCATATTGATAGTGTAGCATATTTTTTAGCCACAACCAAGAAATTCATTTGAAAAACCTCGGTTTGACCGAGGTTTTTCTATTTATTTGGGCCATCCTAACCAGACAGCCACGAGAACAAGAGCTGTGCCAGCTAAACTTGTTAAGATAGATAAGAATTTATCTTTTTTCTCCTTGAACTGAGAAAAACCTATCTTCAAAGCGAGCAGTCCGAGTAGCATTGAAGCAACCATCAAATAAAAACCCATTTCTTTGTCCTCCATTAGTCTTAATTTACTCTATTATAACATATACTTTCTGAAAAAACCTATTTTTACCGTAGCTTAAAGGTCTTGAGATAATTGTCTTTTCCTACTTGACCTTCGAAGGTTTTACCATTTTCAAGGTAAGGAAGGTCATCGGATACTGAAGCCTTGACCTTGTATATCTTGCCATCAACTTTAAAGAAGTAGACAGTGTCTCCCTTGATAACAGCTGATTTGAAGTCTGCTACTACTCCCTTGATGCTTTCTGTCGTTGCATTGTCAATTTCAAGGTCGTTTTTATTGGCATACTTGCTGAGCATCTCTTCCACTGTAGTAGCAACGATAACATTTTGGTACTCGACTGCGTCTACCAGGGCGTACTCTTTGACCAAGCCAGCATTGTCCTTCAAGCCCATGATGTAGAGAGGCTTGTCATTGAGGTTGATGAGGATTGGGAAGGTTGCTTTGTAGGATTTCTCCTGAACAGCACCTTCTGCTGATTCACGGGCTGATTCTTCTGTCGCAGAAGCCAAGCTATACTTAGTGATTTCTCCTGTTCGCATATTTTCAAGGATGAAACCAAGATTACTCTCATCCGCATTAGCCGACGTCACACCTGTGTAGAGATAGATGTCATTACCGATAGACAAGTAATTATAGCCCTTGGTAGTCTGGGTCACGTTTTTCTTGGAAATCATGGCATTCAAGAAACCGTCCTTGTACTTGCCGTTGTAGTTGATTTGCTCAATGGTTTCCTCTGCTGGATAGATCCTGTCCACCCATTCTGGAACATCTGATAAGCTGTATTCCTTGGTTTCTCCATTTGTAGCATCCAAGATAATGACTGAAGCAGGACGAGGAACCGCAAGTCCAAATTGCTTTTGGTAAACCGTTGCTACATAGAAAGGATTGCCCTCATCGTCCACCTCAAAAGATGGAGTTTTAAAGATTTTGGTCGGGTACTTCAAGCGCAGGTGACGTTTGACATCACGGTTAAAATACTCCGAGTCTGAATACTTGATTGGTGTCTTCAAGTCCACCAAATCCGCATTTCCAGTTACCATGTCCACCTTGATATACTCACCGATTCCCTTGGCTTGATTGTTAAACCATTTGATAGGGTCTGCATATTCTAGTGGTGTGACCCGATAAGGTTTCCCATCAATTGTCAATTGGGTATAGGTATCTGCCGCTACGTATTGCGACACCTTATCGGTTAGGGAACCCAAGTAGCGGTCTCCAATTTTTTCAGCAGTACTTCTATCTAGGATAGGAACCTTACTGGTGTCACTCTTAGGAAATTCAGTAAAGTCTTTTTCCGTAACCGTGACTACATTGGCATAATTTTTAGCCTGAAACATGCTAGAAGTTACCAAGGAAACCAAAGCTGCCAAGAGAAGAATTCCTCCAATCGAAGCTAACAGAATTTTCCCTAACCGATTGATTTTGAAACCCTCAAGATTTAAGGCAGCTTCCGCCTTACCGTGGCGCACATGAACCGTTTTGACAAGGTTTATCCCCTTGCCAAAGCCAAATAAGATTGCCACAACTAACAAATGCCCACAGAGGAAGAAGAGAAATTCCCAGCTGGTCAGGTTAAGGGGCGGTAAAAAGATATACCAGGTCGTTGCGATAAAAATAAGTTCAAAGACTATTCGTTTCATTTGCTTTCCTCCTAAATGATTCGTCCTTCCAAGTGATCCAGCTCATGCTGGCAAATCTGAGCTGGGAAGCCTGTCAAGGTAATGGTCTGTTCCTGCCACTTGCTGTCACGATAGGCAAGCCTTATGGTTTCATAACGCTTAGTTGATCTCACACCTACCAAGGACAAACAGCCTTCTTCTGCCTCATAAGATCCTTCAAAGGACAGAAGCACTGGGTTAAACATGACCACGGGAACCAAGCCAAGATTAAAGATAATCACGCGCTTCTGCACCCCAATCATATTGGCAGCTAGACCAACACAGGTATCACGATTTGCTAAGAGTGTATCCTGCAAATCTCTGGCAAGATAAAGGTCCTCCTGACTTGCCGGCTGAGACACTTGAGATAAAAATAAGATATCCTTCACAATTTTCTTTTCCACTTCCTCACACTCCTCTTGCTTTTTACTATATTATAGCAATTATAGCACAAAAGCCGATAACTGCAAGTCCTTTCCCTCAACTGTAGCAAAAAGCCATCCGAAGATGACTTTTTTGCTATTTAATTTCTGTATAAGTTACTTCCAAGCCACGCTTAACAGCTGGACGATTGGCAATTTTTTCTGCCCATTTTACTAGATTTTGATAACTTGAGGCATCCAAGAATTTTGCAGAACCTTGGTAAAGATTTCCTTGAACTAACTGTCCATACCAAGACCAGATAGCAATATCTGCAATCGTATAGTCATTGCCTGCAATATAAGGTTTCTGAGCCAATTCCTTATCCAATAAATCCAACTGGCGTTTCACTTCCATTGTAAAACGGTTAATAGGATATTCCAATTTTTCAGGAGCATAATTGAAGAAATGTCCAAATCCCCCACCTAGAAAAGGTGCTGCACCTGCTTGCCAGAATAGCCAATTCAAAACTTCTACCTTTTCCACAGGATTACTTGGTAAAAAGGCTCCAAATTTCTCAGCAAGGTAAAGAAGAATATGAGCAGACTCAAAGACTCTTACATCTTCAGTACCTGACTGGTCCAATAAGGCTGGAATCTTGGAATTTGGATTGAGCTTCACAAAGTCTGATCCGAATTGATCCCCATCCATGATAGCAATCTTATACAAGTCGTAAGCCGCTTCCTTAAAACCAGCTTCTAGTAATTCTTCCAATAAGATAGTAACCTTCACACCATTTGGTGTTCCCAGTGAATAAAGCTGAAAAGCTTGTTCTCCTTTTGGCAAGTTTTGTTCGAAACGGGCACCTGCTGTTTGTCTGTTTAGCCCCGTAAAAGCTCCTTGATTACTAGCTTCATCCTGCCATACGGTCGGTAATTGATATGCTGACATCCGAAACCTCCCTTAAATCGCATTCTTGTCAAAACCGAGTTTGCGTTGAATAAACTTAACGATTTCGACGATGATAATCATTGAGAAGCTTCCAGCCATAACAATTCCCCATTGTGACAAGTCTAGTTTGGTTACGTGGAAGATTCCTTCAAGCGGTTCTACAACGATTGTTGCCATGAGAAGGATAAAGGATACCAAGATGGACCAGTTAAAGGTCTTAGACTTGAATGGGCCAACTGTCAAGATGGATTGGTAGACAGACTTGACATTGTAGGCATGGAAGAGCTGAATCAAACCAAGGGTTGCAAAGGCCATCGTTAGGGCATCTGCATGAATAGCATGATTGTCACCCACATGAACTGGGTAAGCAATCGCAAGGCCATAAACACTCATAACAAGAGCTGCTTGGAGTACACCTTGATAAATGATAGAACTCAAAACACCACCTGAGAAGAAGCTTGCCTTGCGTCCACGTGGTTTATGATTCATGACACCAGGCTCCGCAGGTTCAACACCAAGAGCGATAGCTGGGAAGGTATCCGTTACCAAGTTGATCCACAAAAGATGAACCGGCTGCAAGACATCCCAACCAAACAAGGTTGATAGGAAGATGGTTAATACTTCAGCAGTATTAGCAGAAAGTAGGTACTGAATAGTCTTTTGAATGTTTGAGAAGACCTTACGTCCTTCTTCCACTGCGACGATAATAGTCGCAAAGTTATCATCTGCAAGAATCATGTCAGAAGCCCCCTTAGAAACTTCTGTACCAGTGATTCCCATACCGATACCGATATCGGCTGTTTTCAGAGCTGGCGCGTCATTGACACCATCACCTGTCATGGCAACGACTTTACCTTGTTTTTGCCAAGCTTTGACGATACGAACCTTGTGTTCTGGAGACACACGGGCATAAACAGAGTATTGACCAACGACTTTTTCAAATTCTTCATCTGACAGTTCATTGAGTTCAGCACCAGTTAAAACGTGACCTTCTGTATCGTTTGCGTCAATGATTCCCAAACGTTTGGCAATGGCTTCCGCTGTGTCTTGGTGGTCACCTGTAATCATAATCGGACGGATTCCCGCTTCCTTAGCCACACGAACAGCCTCAGCGGCTTCAGGACGTTCAGGGTCAATCATCCCAATCAAACCAGTAAAAATTAAATCATTTTCAAGCTCTTCAGAAGTGAGATTTTCTGGAATACTATCGATAATCTTATAAGCACCTGCAAGGACACGCAAGGCTTGATGAGCCATTTCAGAATTGTTTGTATGAATGAGATTTGTAACCTTCTCATCAATCGGAGCAATATCCCCAGCCTTATCACGAAGAAGACAACGTTTTAAGAGTTGGTCTGGCGCACCCTTGACTGCTACAAGGAAACGACCATCTGGCAATGGGTGAACTGTTGACATGAGCTTACGGTCAGAGTCAAATGGCAATTCAGCTACACGAGGATATTTCTCTAAGAAACCTTTGACATCATAGCCCTTGTCCAAGGCATATTGGATAAAGGCTGTTTCGGTTGGGTCACCAATCAAGTTACCTTCCACATCGATTTTCGTATCATTGGCCAAGACAACTGAACGAAGTAGTGGCATTTCAAGACCTAGTTCAATATCATCAGCTGAGTCATGTAGAACCGCATCGTAGAAGACTTTTTCGACTGTCATCTTGTTCATAGTCAGCGTACCAGTCTTATCAGAAGCGATGATTTCAGTTGAACCAAGTGTTTCAACTGCTGGCAACTTACGAACGATGGAATGTCGTTTGGCCAAAACTTGAGTACCAAGAGAAAGAACGATGGTAACGATAGCAGGAAGTCCTTCTGGAATGGCTGCAACGGCAAGGGCAACAGAAGTCAACAACTCACCAAGTGGATTTTTCCCTTGAATGAAGACACCCACTACAAAAGTAACAAGGGCAATGACCAAGATAGCATAGGTCAAGACCTTAGAAAGGTTGTTCAAGTTTTGTTTGAGTGGTGTATCAGTCTCATCCGCATCTTGAAGCATACCAGCAATATGACCAACTTCAGTATACATACCTGTATTGACAACAACACCCATACCACGACCATAGGTTACGTTTGAGTTTTGGAAGGCCATGTTGACACGGTCACCAATGCCAGCATCTGTCGCAAGATCGACTGACAAGTCTTTTTCGACTGGTACAGATTCACCTGTCAAGGCTGCTTCTTCAATTTTAAGAGAGTTGGCTTCTATCAAACGTAGGTCCGCTGGTACCACGTCACCTGCTTCAAGGGCAACGATATCGCCTGGTACCAATTCTTTAGAGTCAATCTCTGCCATGTGTCCATCACGAAGAACGCGGGCAACTGGACTAGACATGGATTTGAGGGCTTCAATAGCTTCTTCAGCTTTTCCTTCTTGGTAAACACCAAAGGCAGCGTTGATGATAACCACAGCTAGGATGATAATGGCATCTGCGATATCTTCCCCACCAGAAGTCACGACTGACAAGATTGCTGCCGCAACTAGGATGATAATCATCAAATCCTTAAATTGCTCGATGAATTTGACCAAGATTGATCGTTTCTCGCCTTCTTCGAGTTCATTGTGCCCAAATTCGGCAAGGCGCTTTTCCGCCTCACTTGATGACAAACCTTGCTCGGTCGCATCCACAGCCTGCAAGACCTCTTCAGGGCTCTGAGTATAAAACGCTTGGCGTTTTTGTTCTTTTGACATGTGTCTCCTCCTTGACATTGTGTGCAAAACAGACTCTCTTTCTGTCATATCTTTTCACGACAAACAAAAAGAGACCTGTTAATCATAACAAGTCTCGCTGTTTAAGATAGGGCCGGAAAGCATACTTTTCAGCATAAAATTCGGAATGACGACACTATCACAGGTTTCTGCCAGCTACTCCCTTGAGTAGTACCATTATACCAAATTTTGGGGAGTTTTCAAAGAGTAAAAACTGCCTTATTTGAATTTTTCCTTGAAAACCAGTATAATGGTAGAATGCTATGTGACTAGAAAGGAAGTTGAATGAAGCAATCTATCTCAAATCTCAAGTTAGCTGAGCGTGGAGCCATTATCAGTATTTCGACCTATTTGATCTTGTCTGCAGCCAAATTAGCAGCTGGTCATCTCCTTCATTCATCCAGTTTGGTGGCCGATGGTTTTAATAACGTATCGGACATCATTGGAAATGTGGCCCTCTTAATCGGGATTCGGATGGCGCGCCAGCCTGCAGACCGTGACCACCGTTTTGGTCATTGGAAGATTGAAGATTTGGCAAGCTTGATCACTTCTATCATCATGTTCTATGTCGGTTTCGATGTTCTAAGAGATACCATTCAAAAGATTCTCAGTCGGGAAGAAACGGTCATTGATCCTCTTGGTGCAACTCTAGGAATCATTTCTGCAGCGATTATGTTTGTGGTCTATCTCTACAATACTCGCCTCAGTAAGAAATCCAACTCCAAGGCGCTGAAGGCAGCTGCTAAGGACAATCTTTCTGACGCTGTTACCTCACTTGGAACTGCCATTGCCATCCTAGCTAGTAGTTTCAATTATCCGATTGTGGATAAACTGGTTGCTATCATCATCACTTTCTTTATCTTGAAGACTGCCTATGATATCTTCATCGAGTCTTCCTTTAGTCTTTCAGATGGCTTTGACGACCGCCTGCTCGAGGACTACCAAAAGGCCATCATGGAAATTCCCAAAATCAGCAAGGTCAAATCGCAAAGAGGTCGCACCTACGGTAGCAACATCTACCTGGATATTACACTAGAGATGAATCCTGACTTGTCTGTTTTTGAAAGCCATGAAATCGCGGATCAGGTCGAGTCTATGCTGGAGGATCGTTTTGGCGTCTTTGATACCGATGTCCATATCGAACCAGCACCTATCCCTGAGGATGAAATTTTAGACAATATCTATAAAAAATTGCTTATGCGTGAACAATTGATTGACCAAGGAAACCAACTAGAAGAACTCTTGACTGATGATTTTGTCTATATTCGCCAAGATGGAGAGCAGATGGATAAAGAGGCTTATAAGACCAAAAAAGAGTTAAATTCTGCTATCAAGGACATTCAAATTACTTCCATCAGTCAAAAAACCAAACTCATCTGCTATGAGTTAGATGGTATCATCCATACCAGTATCTGGCGTCGCCACGAAACCTGGCAAAATATCTTTCATCAAGAAACCAAAAAAGAATAGAGAAATCCTTTCATGAGACGGGATTTTTCTATTCTTTTATACTCAATAAAAATCAAAGTGCAAATTAGGAAGCCGGTCACAGGCTGTACTTGAGTCGGCAATGTGAAGCCGACATAGTTTGCACTTTGATTTTCGAATAGTCTTAACTATCAAATTCACTGAGATACTCATAGCGTTCGTATTTTTCAAGGAGTGCTTCATTTTTCTCATCCAATTCTTTTTGGAGAGTAGCCAGCTTACCAAAGTCAGAGCCGTTAGCCTGCATTTCCTCTTCAATAGCAGCGATACGTTTTTCCAAGGTTTCAATATCACCTTCAATACTTGCCCACTCCTGCTTTTCTTGGTAGGTCATGCGTTTCTTGTCTTCTCGAACCTTGACCACTTTTTCCTTTTCGGCCTTTTGCACTTGATTGGCCATATCTGTTTCAAAAGCTTTTTCATCAAGATAGTCGGTGTAATGACCAAAGAAAGGACGAATCTTGCCATCCTCAAAAGCGAGAATCTTGGTCGCTACCTTATCCAAGAAATAGCGGTCGTGACTGACTGTTAAAACGGGACCTGCAAAACCTTGCAAGAAATTCTCTAAGACTGTCAAAGTTGCAATATCTAGGTCATTGGTTGGCTCGTCTAAAAGAAGAACATTTGGTTTCTCCAAGAGCAGTTTGAGGAGATAAAGACGTTTTTTCTCTCCACCAGATAATTTCTCAATCAAGGTCCCATGCGTCGAACGTGGGAAAAGGAACTGCTCCAGCAACTCTGCAATCGAAGTTGTAGAACCGCCACTGGTCTTGACCTCCTCTGCCACTTCCTGCAGGTAATTGATAACTCTCTTGCTTTCATCCAAGCCCTCAATTTGCTGAGAGAAATAGGCGATGCGAACAGTTTCCCCAATCACAACTTGTCCTTTAGTTGACTCAAGACTTCCTGCAATTAAGTTGAGTAAGGTTGATTTTCCAACACCGTTGTCCCCAACGATTCCGATACGATCTTTGACCTGTACCAAGAGATTAAAATCTTGCAAAATGGGCTTGTTTTCATAGGCAAAGGAAACATCCTGAAACTCGATGACTTTTTTACCGATACGACTGGTTTCAAAGTTCATAGTTAAGTCTGTCTCAGCAACGCCACCTGAAAGTTCTTTCTTCAAGTCGTGGAAACGATTGATACGAGCCTGCTGCTTGGTCGCACGCGCCTGCGGTTGTCTGCTCATCCAGGCCAGTTCTTGTTTGTAGAGTTGTTCTTTTTTATGAAGTAGAGCTGCATCGCGCTCGTCCTGTTCTGCCTTAAGGCGGACATAGTCCTGGTAATTGCCCTGATATTCTGTCAAGCCTGCTCGCTCCAACTCGAAAATCCGTGTTGACAAAGCGTCTAAGAAATAACGATCGTGAGTGATAAAAAGGACGGTCTTCTTAGAATTTTTCAAAAAGAGGGTCAGCCACTCAATAATCGCAATATCCAGATGGTTGGTCGGCTCATCCAAAAGCAAGAGGTCGTGGTTGCCAAGTAAGACTTGTGCCAACTGTACCCGTCTTCTCAGACCACCTGACAATTCCCCAACAGGAGTAGATAAGTCTTGAATGCCCAATTTGTTAAGAACGGTCTTGACCTGACTCTCGATTTCCCAAGCTTGGAGAGAGTCCATCTCTGCCATGACACGTTCCAAACGCGCCTGCTTGTCCTCACTATAGTCGAGCATAATCAATTCATACTCACGAATGAGCTGGATTTCCTTGAGTTCACTAGATAGAACCGTATCCAAAACTGTCTTTCTATCATCAAAATCAGGATCCTGAGTCAAGTAACCAATCTGGTAATCATTTTTAGCTGAAAAAGGACTGACATCCCCATCAAATCCAGAAACACCAGAAAGGACGTCCAAAAGGGTGGTCTTGCCAGTCCCATTGACACCGATTAAACCAATTCTGTCTAAGTCATGGATAATAAAGGAAATATCCCTAAAAACGGTCTTGTCACCAACGGATTTACTTAGTTTTTCAACGATAAAATCACTCATTTTTTCTCCCTCAGGTAAGCATGGATGGCTTCACGATTATTCTCCAATTCTCCATCGACAATGGCAAACTCAATCTCTGTTAAAATCTCTCCCAAGTCTGGGCCTGGCTGATAGCCATATTCCTTGATCAAAATATCGCCATTAATCTGAATCTCTTTCTTGTCATGGATAGTCAAGCTTTGGTATTTTTCTGTGATGGCTTGTGGGTTGACTTCTTTTCCTTGAGCTTGACGAAGATTTTCAGCCTGTAAAAGCAAATCTATATCAAAGCGATAACAATCTCGCTTGCTCAATTCTCCATTTTCACGCAGAGCCAAAATAATCAGCAAATCCTGAACTTGCTTGGCAAACTGGCGTGAGGTCTTCCAAGATTTCAAAAATGACTGCGCATTTTCAATCTCCAAAGCCCATAGTAAAGCCGCCCAGGCTTGTTCAGAGGATTCAAAAGTAAAATCAGTCTCCAAATCAAACAGTCTGTTGAGCTTGTCCTGGCTAGATGCCATATCAGGGAGATAGTCATAAGCTTGACTCTCAATCATGGAAGCCAAGCCCCTTCTCCAAAATGGAGCCAGCAAGAGTTTATCAAACTCGACGAAGGTACGCTCTACAGAAATTTTCTCCAAAAGCGGCGTCAAGGTCTTCATAGATTTAAATGTTTCTGGCTCAAGTGCAAAACCAAGACTAGCCTGAAAACGGAAACCACGCATAATCCGTAAAGCATCTTCGTTGAAACGCTCACTAGCCACTCCAACTGCTCGCAAGACTTGCTTTTCCAAATCTTCTAAACCATGGAACAAGTCAACGATTTCTCCTGTCTCATCCAAGGCAAAGGCGTTGACTGTGAAATCACGGCGTTTGAGGTCTTCTTCTAGCGAGCGCACAAAGGAAACCGCACTGGGTCTGCGATAGTCCACATAGACATCCTCTGTCCGAAAGGTTGTTACCTCATACTCCTCATCCCCATCTAAGACCAAGACGGTTCCATGCTCGATTCCGATATCGGCTGTTCGCGGAAAAATCTGCTTGGTCTCTTCTGGATAAGAAGACGTCGCAATATCCACATCGTGGATAGGGCTATGGAGAAGGGCATCTCGAACAGAGCCCCCAACAAAATAAGCCTCAAAGCCTGCTTCTTTAATTTTTTCTAATACTGGTAAAGCCTTCTGAAATTCAGAAGGCATTTGCGTTAATCTCATAATAAGTGTTCTAATCCATAGACAAGCTCATGACGCTTGACAACTTCTTTAATTCCCAAATTGACTCCTGTCATGAAGGAGATGCGATCATAGGAGTCATGACGGAGGGTCAACCCTTCTCCCTGATTGCCAAAGATGACTTCCTGATGAGCTACCAAGCCTGGCAAACGAACTGAGTGGATGCGCATACCATCAAAGTCAGCACCACGAGCACCAGCAATCAGCTCTTCCTCATCTGCTGCGCCTTGCTGAATGGACTCTCGAACCTCTGCCATCAACTCAGCTGTTTTAATGGCTGTTCCACTCGGAGCATCCTTTTTCTTGTCATGATGGAGCTCAATAATCTCCACATTTGGGAAATATTTGGCAGCCTGCGTCGCAAATTGCATGAGTAAGACAGCACCTAAGGCAAAGTTAGGGGCAATCAGGCCACCCAAGTCTTGGGCACGAGAAAATTCTTTTAGCTCTGCAATTTCTTCACTCGTGAAACCAGTCGTTCCAACTACTGGAGCAAAGCCATTTTCAAGAGCAAAACGTGTATTTTCATAGGCAACAGCTGGAGTAGTAAAGTCTACCCAGACATCCGCTTCAAACCCTGCTAAATCAGCCTTATCCTTGAAAACAGGAATACCCTGCCATTCTGACTCAGACTCAAAGGGATCCAAAACTGCTACCAAGTCCAAATCTGAATCAGTCAAGACCATCTGGCAAGCAGCTTGACCCATCTTTCCCTTAAAACC
>ERZ1023220.85-NODE-85-length-19383-cov-161.967612_pt1 | contig 19383 bp, 19 predicted proteins | sample MGYA00380449_ERZ1023220 | MGnify/ENA primary metagenome ERZ1023220 (study PRJEB33173, sample SAMEA4830396) | metagenome | study: EMG produced TPA metagenomics assembly of the PRJEB25223 data set... | reverse complement strand
TGGAGAATGGAACACGGTTGAAAAAGAGATGTTGAAGATAGGGCAGGAACGGTTGTGGGTGATTAACAAAGAGTTAAATAATAGAGGGGATTAAGTTGGCGAGTTCAAACGTTGACCAAAATAGGAATGCAACACCAAGTTGGAGTGGATATATCCATCAAGGGAAAGTAGGATTTTTAGTAGCGTTAAGACAATTGAAAAAATGTATTGATGATAAGGCGCCTGATTACGAGAATTATGTGATTAGATATGAAAATGCTGAAGATTTTGATATTGTTGATAACAACGACAAAGTTATATCTAGGCATCAAGTAAAGGCATATATAGATGGTACGTCAAGGGAACAATATTTAAGATACAAACAAGAAAATATTGTGAGGTTGAGGATAAGAGAAGTAATCAAAAGATTTGGAAAGAAATAATTGATGAGGAAGGATTTCAAATCCATCAATTTGATGGGCAAGGACACATACTAACTGTAGAAGTTAGTCCTGATTCAAGATACTTACACGTTATTGTAGCAATAACAGATTTCAATTTATCTCGGTATGAGTATTTAAAGAAAGACGGTCGCAGAAAAAAATATACTGATAATAATTCATGTATTCAACTATATCCATACAATAAAGAGAACGATTTTTATCATTGTCCACTTTCTCAGGATGATAATAATGATACAATTAGAGATTATTGTAAAGCTGAAATAAAAGAAATTTTAAAATCAAAGGGTAATTCATTGAATGATAGTGTCTCACATTTAGACCAAGTATATCTCAGGTATGTAGGTTCTTTATTGGATCATAGCATTGGACAAGAACACAGTGAGTCTGGTTTTCCAGAAATATCCTTTGGAGAAATACTTTCCATTATTGAAACGGAAACTTCTGAAGATGAAGTATATGAAATGAAAAAAAATTTGACCTATAGGTGGGAAAAATATCATGGTGATTATGCAAGTGACATTAGAGAGGAAGATTTTAAACTTATGGATGAAATAAATAATCATTTACTGTCATTGACTAAAGATGAGTTTTATGAATTTGTGAGAATGATGTTACCACACGAAAATTCAGATGAAAAATTTTTAGAATTGTTTCGTAATGCCCCAATGGAGGATATATTTTATGTATTACTGGAGAAAATTAAGGGATTTTCGTTTAAATCTTACAGTTATTTAGATGATAATGAGAAGAGCTATAGAACTTCATTGATTAGTATTCAGGATAGACCTGGGATAATTGCAAAAAAAATTCAAGAAATAATTGACAACTCAGAATTTTTAAAAGCTACTTTTAATCATGATTTCCTTATTAATAGAGATATAGATGAGTTGCATATTGGGAATAGAATTGATGAATTTGATGGCATGCTAGATAATAGATATCGTGAAGAATGGAATACAGGAGTACAACATAATATATTTAAACCGAATATGGAATTCATTAGCATTGAGAAAGTAAAAGAAAAGAATTTGAGTGTGCCGGAGGACTAATATGAGAGACATCGTTATAAAATTTTTACAAAATAACCATTTTAACCAGTTGGATACAGATTTTGATTTCTATACTAACTCACAAAAATCAGAGTATTTTATTGTTAGTCAATATAGTCCTGATGAGCTAAATAATTTTTTCGATGATGATAAGACTTCACAAGTAATAAAAGAGTTTGAAAGGGTATCTCTAACACCAGAACATGAAAACATCAAGAAAAATACTTCTATGTTTATTTTGGTAGAAGTTGATGACTTGAAGGAAGTATTTGAAGACGAGAAAGTTCAACGATCAATTTTATTGATTGAAGAGGACTATTATTATTTTAGAAAGTTCATAATATTATACACTCGAAATGGGTTATTGGATTTACGAGATAAAGAGACTAATGAAATACTCTATACTTACTTAGAATCTAATATTGATGCTTTTGAAGATGATATGTTTTTGAGTGAGTCGTATTTTATGGCTATGGAAATTGGAGTAAAACTACCATTTTTCACACTCCCTAAAAGAAATGATATTTATCAAAGTATAGAAAGTCAGTATCAGGATGATAAGGATGAATTAGATAATAGATTATTGGATTTTTATACTAAGAACACTGATGAGAAATTATCAAAATCACTAAAAGATATTTCTACCGATGATGATAATATTTCTGATTTACTACAAATAGGAGAATTATTACAATGAAAATCAAAAAAATTTTAATAAAAAACTTTAAAAATATAAAGGAAACTAGAATTATTGATTTTCAAGAGAATGTAACTTTGTTTGTTGGACCAAATGGATTTGGAAAAACTACAATTTTTGACGCAATAGAGTTATCATTAACTGGGAAAATTCGTCGAATTGAAGAGTCCGATTATAGTGACGGTAGAAGTAGTTTTAGTGCTCCATATTTTCAAAATAATCCTAATCAAAATACATTCATTGAGCTTATGTTGACAAATGATGAGGGTAATTCTTTGATAGTATCTAGTCTTTATAAGAGTAGTATGAATACTGAGGGCAGCAATGTACCAAAGTTTTCATTTTCTAAATTTCAAAGAAGAGTTCGGGTTGGTCCAGGAATTTCATTTCAATCTGATGAAGACTTTGAGGGTTCGAGTGAAAGAGATATACAAAAGGACATTAGTCAGTTTCTAGGATATGAATCAGAAGATTATAGCTTAGGTGATACTTTTGATTTGTTTCATTATATTCAACAAGATGAAACAGCTTATTATTTGAAGCAAAAAGAAAAAGATAGAAAGGAACAATTGAATTTTCTGTTAAATATTGGAAACTATGTTAATAGGAAAAATAGATTAGAGCGTTTAAGAAGTACTTTATCCTCTAGTGAAAAGGAACTAAGAGCAAAAAAGGGTAAACTAAAAAATTCCCCAATTAAGAACAATATCCTATATTCGAAATTATCTCTTAGAGCAGATACTGACTTTGCTTTTAACAATAAGTCGATTATTTTTGATGAAGAATTGTCAAATGAAAGTTTAAATATATATCTATCAGAAATTACTAAATTACAAGAATTTCGAAATTCATTTTCTCCAAAAGATTACTTCCTTAGAAAACAAAGTGAGCAATTTGAGCGAGAGGTGCTGGATGATAAAGATTTTACTATTTACTTAATTGATATCAAATCAATTGAGAATTCTTTAAATAATTTTACAGGATGGGAATTTGGCAGGCTATGGATTGAAAAATTTGAACCTAAATTAACAGAATATAAGTTTAAAAAAGGGCAGCTAGATGATGGAACAGAGTCGATTAACAAGCTACTCGAGATAAGAACTCGTCTAAAAGAACATAGCACTGGAAATCATTCGGAATGTATATTTTGTGGTTATGATTGGGGAGAGAGCGAGAATTTACTGGCAGCCTATGAAGAAACAACGAATCAACTACGTAAAAATTTGACTAATTTTGAAATAGAAGTTTCAAATTTGGTTGAAGAATTAAATCAATTAAAAATGGAGTTACAAAATCAGATCCAAATGGAGCAAGAGAAACTCTTTGTTATTCCTGATGATTTTTTGGCGGCGATACGATCCATAAGTAATTATAATTTTCCTGAGTCTTTTAGCAACTTGGTTGTAATGAACTCAGAGATTACTCCTTTGCCTGTTGATAAGAGTGCTTCGCTACAAGAGTTTGAGAATTTGAAAACAGAGTTAATAAGTTCATTGCAAGAAAAACTATTGATTCCAAATGAAGTTTATGGTACTTTCCTTAGAGTTGTAAATAAGAGTGTTGATTTTGAAAAACTTTTAGAAAAATATTCTATTTTAGCTGGAGAATCAATAAGGGAATATGAAATTTCTTTTGATCTTTTACCCATTTCCTTGCATAAATTTGAAGAGAACAAAGACAGGTTACTAGTATTTTTAGGGGATCTTAGATCTCAAATAGTATTTGATTATTCTAAAAGTTTAGATTCACAAAATCTATTTGATAAATACTTTGCATCTAAGGAAAAAACTTTTGAGGACTGTACTATAGAAAGTATCAATCAAAAGAGAGAATATATTATTAACCAGTTTGAATTACAAAGTTTAACGATGTTTCACCAAATTGAGAAACGTCTTCAAATCATTGAACAAACGATTACATATCTTCAGGATCGTGTTAGGGAATTAAATAATAATATAAAGTCTTACCAAGAACAGATGATTCAAAAGTTGAAGCTTCCCTTCTATATGTACACTGCTAAAATTTTACAAAATTACCAACAAGGAATGGGAGTTCTACTAACAACTCAAAACAATTCTAATATCAGGTTTATAGCAAATAGTAATAGTGAGCAGGATGTGATGTATCAATTGAGTTCTGGACAAGTAGCTGTTATTTCGTTTGCTTTCACTTTGGCACTAAATACTACATTTAAGATTTCAAGAGGGTTCAAATTTTTATCAATTGATGATCCGATTCAAGATATGGATTCTATGAATGTATATGCTTTAATTGATTTAATAAGACATTCATTATCAGACTATCAAATTATTATGTCCACACATAATGATGGTAGTGCTATGTTTATAAAATATAAATTTGAACTATTTTCAGATTCCGAAATATCAAATGTAGGGCTAAAAAATATAAAGAATATTTTATTATTGGATGTTGAAGTTAGCAGTTGATGAGACTATATATGTTAATGGAAATATAAAAAACATGGTTTCATTAAGACGGTATTTGAGAGCCTTGGCTCTCTTTTTTCTTACCATCATTTTTCATGTTGTGATACTTTTTTCAAATTTACCTTGCTATCCTAATATCATTACTAAGAAAATCAAGCCTTAATTTTTCACTGGGGGTTTGGGGGCGAAGCCACCAAGTTATCTTATCGTTGGCTGTCAAAACTGGAAGGTTTTGGTTAGCTGGCGATATGATTTTTTGGGTATTGTGACCACAATGCCTGAGCTCGCAAAGACCGAACAAGAGCGAGTGAGGTCTTTAGGAAGCGTACTGACAATGTGAGGTAGACTTACACTGTCAGACAAGTTGAATGTTGAAGGAATATCAGAATGGGACAAGAAATTAAGTTAATCCGTAAGCAATTTAGAATCACGAGACAAGAAGAAAAACAGATAAAAGAAATGATGAGGGAACAAAAAGTGGATAGTTTCTCAGAATTTCTTCGTCAAAATTTATTGAAAAAGAATTATCAGGATAGAATTTTTGAAAGTTGGTTCTCCCTTTGGCAGTCTCAAAAGTTTGAACAGATCAGTCGAGATGTGCATTTGGTTTTGATTATCGCAAGAGAGAATCACCAAGTGACTCAAGAACACGTGTCAATCTTATTGACCTGCGTTCAAGAATTGATTGCGGAAGTCAATCAAGTACAGTCACTCAGTCGTGGGTTTCGTGAAAAATACATGAGATAGGAGGCTACTATGGTTTATCGTTATCGTACCAATCTCAAAAAAGTATTTCTAACAGATTCAGAATTACACCAATTGAATGAACGGATTGCTAAGAGCAATTGTCAAAATTTCTCAGTCTATGCCAGAAAAGTTTTGCTTAATCCCAATATGTCATTTGTCACGATTAACACTGATACTTATGAACAGTTAGTGTTTGAATTGAGGAGGATTGGAAATAACATCAATCAAATTGCGCGTGCGATTAATCAAAGCCATCTGATTTCTCAGGACCAATTACAAGAATTGAGTAAAGGAGTCGGAGAGTTAATTAAGGAAGTGGACAAAGAATTTCAAGTGGAGGTGAAAAGACTGAAGGAGTTTCATGGTAGTTACTAAACACTTTGCGACGCACGGAAAAAAATATCGTAGGCGTTTAATTAAGTATATTCTCAACCCTGATAAAACGGACAATTTGAAATTGGTATCTGATTTTGGCATGAGCAATTACTTGGACTTCCCTAGTCATGCAGAAATGGTAGAGATGTACAATGTCAACTTCAGCAATAATGACAAGTTGTACGAATCCAGAAACGACCGACAAGAAAAACACCAACAAACTATTCATGCTCATTACCTCATTCAATCATTTTCTCCTGAAGATAATCTGACACCTGAAGAAATTAACCGCATTGGTTATGAGATCATGATGGAATTGACAGGAGGTCGTTTTAAGTTTATCGTAGCAACTCACACAGACAAAGATCATGTTCATAATCACATCCTAATCAACGCTATTGACCGCAATTCAGATAAAAAGTTGATATGGAACTATGCCTTGGAACGAAACCTCCGTATGATTTCAGACCGTATTTCTAAAGTGACTGGTGCAAAAATTATTGAGAAACGTTATTCCTATCGAGATTATAAAAAATATAGGGAATCTAGTCATAAGTTTGAATTGAAACAACGTCTTTATTTTTTGCTACAGCAATCTAAATCGTTTGATGATTTTTTAGAGAAAGCAAAGCAGTTGCATGTTCAGATTGATTTTAGTCAAAAGCATAGCCGTTTTTTGATGACAGATAGAACGATGATAAAACCAATTCGAGGTCGCCAACTTAGTAAACGAGATTTATATGATGAAGACTTTTTTAAAACATATTTTGCCAAACAAGAGATTGAAAGTCGTTTAAAATTTTTACTAAAGTCTGTTTATTCATTAGAAGAATTGCATGTAAAAGCTAAAGAGTTGAATCTAACCATCGAGTTAAAACAGAAAAATGTGATGTTTACCCTAGAAGAAGATGGCAAAAAGATAAGCCTGAGTCATAAAAAAATAAGTGAGAAGAAATTGTACGATGTTCAATTTTTTAATCGTTATTTTGAAGATAGAGAAGTTAGAGATATTCAAGCATTAGAAAATCTTCAGGAAGATTTTCAGACTTTTCGAGAGGAGCAGCATAAGGAGAAAGTCTCCGCTGAAGAAATCGAGGAAGCCTTTGAGACATTTAAGAAAAAGAGAGATGCTGTTCGTGAATTTGAAGTGGAACTTGCAGAGAACCAAATAGAGAAGCTAGTTGATAAGGGCGTCTATATCAAGGTGTCTTTCGGTGTCAAACAGAGCGGTCTTATTTTCATTCCCAACTATCAATTGGATATTATGGAAGAATAAAATCATAAAAAATATAAAGTCTACATTCGAGAAACGTCTTCTTACTTTGTCTATAATAAAGAAAACAGGGATAATAATTGTTTCATCAAGGGTAGGACCTTAATCAGACAATTGAGCAACGATAGCCAAAAACTCCCATATAGACGACCAACTTTAAAAAGTCTTCAAGAGAAGATTTCTGAAATTAATCTTATGATTGAACTATCTAACACGAACAAACAATACCAAGAAATCAAAGATGAGCTTGTGTTAGAAATTGCAGAGATTGATATGAAGCTAGAAGAAACCCAAGAAAAAATCGCCACCTTAAACAAGATGGCGGAAGTCCTTATCAATTTGAAGAGTGAAGATCATGAGACTAGAAATTAGCTAAGTATGATTTTGACCAAATGAACATGACGGAATCAATAATGTTAGATCGACTCAATACAGATATTTTAAAATTACAACAGGAACTTGGTAATGAAATTAATAAATATGAGGAGATAGCTAGAAGATTGGATTTGTTTGTGAAAATTATTAATACCAATAAATTTACAGTTCTAAAATTTCACGAGAATGCCTTACTAGAATAATATTATTTACGACTAATTAGTTAAAAGATAGAGAATACTTTCATTTATTTTTTGTTTACTAGTTTATTAAAATGGTCAGTATAGTGTAATTTTAACTTATCTTCTCCTAAAATATCGAAAACTTGTATGGCTTGTTTCATTTTTTCAATTCCACTGGTTGATTGGCAACGTTTAAATTCAAAGTAACCAGTTGCATAGAGAAAAACTGTTTGTTCATAAAAGTTTAGTTCATTATCCAACAATGTCTTTATCTTACTAATTAAATAGGAGCAATTAGAAAATTCTTCCTTATCAATGCTTAGAATGAAGCAATTAATAGCAAGCTGAGAGACAATCTGCTTATTAGTTTTATTCAGAGATGAGTAAATATAGTTATTTAACATCTGTTTAGTTAATAAGAAGTAGGAGTTGTAGTTAATTGTGCGTACACAGTTACCTAATAAAATGATTTCATAATAGCCCCATTTTTCAACTTTGAAAAGATAGTCTGTCAGATGAAGAAGCTCTTCATCTGATGGAATGATGTTCGAATCCATTGTGTGTAAAATAGATTTTACCATTGTTTTCTCAAAAGAATTTAGAGTGTAATCAGAAGTATCAGAAAGTAGACATGCTATATTATTGATATTTTGTGATGAATATTGCTTACGAATATATTGAACCAAATTAGCGAATAATTCAGTATTAGTATAATCTTCATCATGTAAAACAAGAAACTCATCTAAAGTAATGTGTAATTTGTCTAAAATATTGATAAGTCGAATACAAGATATCTCTGATTCCCCACGTTCGAATCTAGATATTTGAGATTTTGAAAGATGTTCATCTGCTACAGAGCATAGACTAATTTGTTTTCCTTTACGAACTTTTCTAAGTGTGATGCCAAGTTTTGATTTCATAATTTCCCATTTTCCCAACAAAAATTAAATCCGTTTTTATTTATTGTACAATAAATAAAAACGGAAAGGAAGTCCAAGTATGAAGAAAATTTCAAAATTTTTACCGATTTTGGTTTTGGTGATGGATATTATCATCATTTAAAAAAGTGTATTAATTATTGTATTTCACAATTAGATAATATAACAGTAACAGGTTTAGCACACGGTTATTCTGGAGTAGCAATGTCATTATCATATTATTATGAAATTAATCCTAGTACAGATATATTAAAATGTATAGAGGAATTACTATATAAAGAAGATAAATGTTTCAATAATATATTAAAAAATTGGAAAGACATAAGAAGAAATCATAATGATTCCTTTCCTAATTTTTGGTGTTATGGAGCTCCGGGCATTTTATTAGCTAGAAAAGAAATTTTCGATAAAACTAATATTGGGAATAATGATTTATCAATAATTGAAAATGTATTAACTAATGTAGAAAAAATAAGAGAATTGAATTTATGTCACGGTTCTGTAGGTACTATCAGTTGTCTTGATGCAATATTGAAAGATGAAGAAAACCTATTAATAAAAGAATCTATAGATTTTTATTTTGATAATGTCGTTTCTCAGGTTATCAAACCAGAATTAAGTACGGATTTGAATACTATGAATACATTTTCTTTTATGCTAGGAGTATCTGGAGTTGTCTATGAAATATCTCGAAAACAAGATGATAGATTACTTAATGTTTTATTACTGGAGTTAAGAGGACATGATGACTAGAAAAGTACCTAATATTGAGCAAATGTCTCAAATAGAATGTGGTTTATGTTGCTGCTTGTCCATACTACATTTCTATAAAAGCAAAGAGACATTACTAGATTTAAGACGTGATATAGAAAAAGGGAGAGATGGTTATAGTATAGGTGATTTGAAACAGTTATTGAATAAACGAAATTTTGATACTGGCTCATATCAAGTTAAAGATGTAAATAAAATTAGTGAACTTCCGTTACCATTAATAGCATTCTGGGATAATCAACATTATGTAGTTATTTACAAAGTAAAAAAGAATAAGGTCTATATAATGGATCCTTCTAAAGGATATATAAATTATGAGTTTAAGGAGTTTTCAAAACATTTTAGTAATATAGTACTGCTATCATTTCCTAACGAAAATTATCAATCTTTGAAGTCGCAGTTTCCTTCTCCATGGATAAGAGTATTCTCTAGTTTTTCAAAGGTAAAAGGTCGATTGATTTTGACGTTACTATTTTCAATAATAAGTTACTTAATAATACTTTCCGTACCAGTAATGACTTCAAAGTTTATTAATTCTGCATTAGGGAATACATTTTCTTTTCAAACCTCGTTTTTAATTTTATTTTCTCTACTTTGTTTGTACCTTATTTCTATCTTGGTTAGGAGTATGGGAATTCTATTTTCTAATATATTTTTTAGTAGAGATATTGAAAGTTTTACATTTAAGCATTTGCTTAAACTACCATATAGTTTTTTTGAACTCAGGGCAAAAGGAGATATTTTATACAGAATTTCTAGTCTTAGTGGTTTTAGGGAGCTATTTACTAACCAAGTTGTTGGGGGAGTAGTAGATATTGGGACTATTCTAAGTGTTGTAATATATATGTTTCTTAGTTCAAAAACATTATCAATTATAGCTCTTATATTGAGTTTAATCAATTTTTTGTTTCTGTTTAGTACTAGAAAAATAATGTATGATACGGTTAATAGAGAATTACAAGAACAATCATTGATTTACTCAGTAGAAACAGAAGCATTAAATACTATTTCTTCAATAAAAATATCGGGATTAGAAGATGAAATATATGAAAACTGGTCTAAGTATTTAAAAAATGTATTGACAAAGTATAAAAAACGAAGTATTGTGCATATTTTATACAATTCAGCTACTAATGTATTTCAATTGTTCGCTCCTATAATTATATTGATTTTTGGACTTGATAATGTTTTAAATGGAAAAATTTTATTGGGTGAGGTTGTCGCATTTCAAACCATGGCATCAATTTTATTTAGTTTAGAAATCTCAATATTTAATGCTTATACGCAGTATATTTTGGCAGCAGGATACTTAAATAGAGTAAATGATATCTGGCTTGAAAATGAAGAGAATGTTGAAAATGGTCTTAAAAAGTGTTCTTTAGAAGGTAGAATAGATATTAAGGACCTATCTTTCTCTTATTCCAAAGACTCAGCTCCTGTAATAGAAAATTTAAATTTGACTATTGAGTCAGGACAGAGAATTGCACTAGTCGGTCAATCGGGGTCAGGAAAAAGTACGTTATTAAAAATACTATTAGGATTATATAAGATTGATACAGGAAAAGTTTTATTTGATGGTATAAATATTAATCAAATAGATAAAAAAATATTAAGTCAAAATTTAGGAGTAGTTCCACAAGATTCGTTTTTATTGAACAGAAGTATTCTTGATAACATAACTTTAAAGCACGAAGTTACTTCACAAAAGATAGAGGAAGTTTGTAAAGCAGTTCAAATCTATGATGAAATCATGGCTATGCCGATGAAATTTAATACTATCATCTCAGAGATGGGTTCAAATATTTCAGGTGGTCAAAGACAACGGATAGCACTGGCACGTGCATTAATAAATAATCCTAGTATTGTAATTTTAGATGAAGCAACTAGTGCATTAGACACTATTAATGAGGAAAGAATAACAAAGTATATAAAAAGTCAGGGCTGTACTAAAATAATTGTATCTCATAGATTGTCAACGATTAAGGATGCGGATATTATTTTTGTAATGAAAGGTGGTAAGATTGTTGAGTCAGGAAATCATAAGTACTTAATGGCTCTTGGTGGAGAGTACTACAGCTTATATACAAAAAGGAAATGAGGTGTAAAGAAAATGAAGAAAGTAAATGAATATGTAATTTCAACAGCAGCCTCACTAGGGGTGATGATTGGAATAGTATTTGCAATTTTTTTAGATTTTCCAGTTGAATATGGTATTTCTTTAGGATTGTTGAATGGAATAGTATTGGGTTCGCTGATTTTTTACAAAAACAATAAGAATTAAGCACAATTTTTTGCTGTAAACTAAGGAGTAGAGATGGCTATAGTTGAAATTATAAATCTAACAAAAAGCTTTAAAGATATTGAAGTTATTCATAACACTTCATTTTATTTAAATAAGGGAAAAGTATATGGTTTTGTTGGACCAAATGGGGCTGGAAAAACTACAATTATCAAAATGATTCTAGGGATTTTAAAACCAGATTCTGGGAAAATAACTATTTTTAATCAAACCGTAGAACAGAATTCCGAAAATATATTATCTAGGATAGGATTAGTTTTGGGACCTTCATTTTATGGTCATCTTGATGCTTATAAAAATTTGAAGTTAATAGCAAATATGAAAGGGCTTAGTTTAGATACTGAAAGACTTAATGAATATCTATCAATGGTAGGATTAAAAGATGTTAAAAAGAAAAAAGTGAAAAATTTTTCAATGGGTATGAAACAACGTCTAAGTATAGCTGCATCATTGTTAGGTAGTCCAGAAATATTAATTTGGGATGAACCAATCAATGGACTTGATCCACAGGGTGTAATTGAAATTAGAAGTTTAATCCGTTTTCTACAGGAGAAAAAAGGTATTACATTTTTAATATCAAGTCATATTCTTAGTGAACTGGATAAAGTGATATCTGATATTATAATTATAAATTATGGGAAAGTTGAATTTTTTGGTTCTTGCCACTACCTTTTACAAAAGTATAATTGTCGAAATCTGGAAGAAGCCTACTTAGCTTGTTTAGCTGGAGGTGAATATGATTAAATTAGAGTTTCTAAAGCAGAAAAAAAGCATCTTATGGTTTGTTCTTATTTTTCCAATAATTCTGAATGCTTTGTTATATATAGACTTAACTTTTAGGTATCGAGGTTATTTATTGGTGCATCAAAATGAACTTGCTTTATCTAATTGGCAGTTAATTTTTAAAGAACAAACAATATTTTATTTTTCTGAACTATTTTATTTAGTTCTATCTTTAATAATTTACGAAGTGTTTGCAGTAGAATTTAAAAATGATGCATGGTTAACCGTAATTTCATTGCCATTTAGAAACAAGTACACAATAAATTCTAAATTACTCACTACAGTGGTTTACACATTTACTTTTTGGTTGTCTGATTATATTAGCTTATACGTTATTGGGAAGGCTATTGATAACAGTTTAGAGATTGGTTTGATTTTCTTTTTAAAAACATTTACCATTCAATTAATTTCCTCGTTGATGATAATGTTATTATATTTTCTAACTTTAGTACTTATAAGGAAAATTTCTGGAATAATACCAATTGGTATTATAATGATGATTTTAACAATTAGCATATACTACAACGATTATAATTTTAAGATTTACTTACCATTTACTTATCTTTCTCATGCTTTTAGAGTGACTGAAAGTCAATTTTATATGATTTTACTATCTAATATAATAATCATCGTACTTTTTTATATATTAATTCGTAAATTGAACGAAAGAAGTTTTGAGATGAAACTTTAATAGGTAATAAAAATGAAGTTACTTAAAAATGAATTGATTAAGAGTAAAATATTTTTATTTATTATTGTTGACATCTGTATTCAGATTCTAGTCATTCTAGCTATAAAAACATATATTTTAGATATTTCGGCACTATACTCAGAGCTTGATTATAATAAGTATTGGTATGTTTTACACACTTTAATATATATGCCAATGATTTTTCCTATACAAATTTTGTATCAAAATCTAAGAGAGGCATTGATTGAAGATAATAATAATGGTTGGAATATCATGGTGATTAACACTAATAATCTCGTGAAAATCATCTATATAAAAGTAACGATAAATATCGTGAGATGTTTTATTTGTTATTTTGTTTATACAATTTTTTCTTTAATTCAATTAGGTGGTATGGGAACTGATATGTTATTAACCAATATAATATTTCCCAATATAATGTCATTTCTTTTATTTTTACCTATAGCTATCTTTATGCAAATTTGCTGTATAAGATTTGATTCCATTTTAGCAAAGGCCTTACCTAATATTTTGCTGATACTTATTGTTTTAATCACGTTTCAGAGTGATTGGAATATATTTATACCTGCAACTTATTATTATACAGAAATTCAGTCAACTACAAACTTAGGTATTAAATTATTAGTTTGTATCTGGATTATGGGATTTGAATTTTCCCTTCTTCCAAAACTAATAAAATTGAAAGAACAAAATCTAGTTTAAATGTTGCTCGAAAATTAAATAATTGAATACGATTAACAATGAAACAATACAACGTGAGTCATGACTTCAAAGTAATTGATTTTATGATTCTGGTTTCTTACGCTTAATTAAGCAAGTTGTATTCACTTTATCAAATTGTTATTACTCTAAAAAGCGTCTAACAGCTATAGAGTGTCTGTTTGCTTCTCTTTACTTTTATTTTAAATAATTCATTAACCTTCCGTAAGTGCCCAATAATAAGGTGTGTTGAAGAAGTCTGAGATAAAATAGTTCTCAGTCACAAAAAAAGCTATAGATTCCCATTGGTGAACAGCTCCCTGTCAAGTAGACAGTAAAATAATATAAAATCTTAAGCGACCTGATTCCTGAATTCCAGTGGAGTCAGGTTGTTTTTTAACCGTCTTTCTTAATATTGTCTTACCTATAATAGATATGCTTATGAAAAGTGTTTAATAAATTAATTTTAGTTCAAAATGTCCAATTTGGACGCTTTGAATGATTTCTTAGTTTTATATATTATACTTTTCTCAGGAGAAAGCTAGATGTACAGACGTTTGAGAGATTTGAGGGAAGATCACGATTTGACTCAAAAACAAATAGCTAAAATACTTTCGTTTACAAACTCAGCTTATGCTAAAATTGAACGGGGTGAGCATACGTTAACAGCAGATGTATTGGTAACTCTCTCAAACTTTTACGATGTCAGTACAGACTACCTATTGGGATTGACAGATTTTCCTGATAAAATTCGCTTTAGAAAATAATCTCCTCAATTTCATAGAGTGTGAAAATGAGGGGATTTTTTATTTGTTCTTTGAAAATTAAATAGTCCAAAATGGTACTTTCCTCATTTGTGGAGCAAATTTGAATGGCTCGCCATGATAAGAGCGATTTTAAAACCATCAATAAAATAGAGCGATACTTTATATGCCATGATACAAATGATATACAATGATACTTCTGACCGTTCAGGCTGCCAACGTAAAAGAGCAGCAAGTGAAATTCTTATGATGACTTCATCAGTCATGCCATGGAGGTGAAAAAATCTAAGAAAGGAAGTAGTAAAATCATGGAAACAGTAAACTATAAAGATTTAGTTGCGATTGGTTTTCCAGAGCACACATCTAGAAATATTATTAGACAAGCAAAAAAGATTGCTGTAAAAAAGTTTGAAGAAGCTAGAAAAAATGATAAGAATGAGGTACAATTAGGATGTTCACCTTTCGATAATAAAAGGTTAGGCATTGCTCCTAAAAATATTGTAGAAAATTTAATTAGTATTTCTTTTTCAGATATAGAAGGTGAGAAAAATGGTTATATCAAAGACAAAGAAATATAAAGGTGTATACAAAGATTCAAAAGGAAAAATTTATTTTCAAATTGAATTAGGAGTTGATCCAATAACTGGGAAAAGAATTCAAAAGAAAGGAAGGAAAAATCAACAGGGACTACCGTTTAATTCTTTTAAGGAAGCATATGAAGAGATACTTCGTCTAAAACATGAATTTGTGAACTCTACTATTAATAATAGTTTTCTAACTTTTAGAGAGTTTATGGAAGAGATTTATTTAAAATATTATCAACAAAAAGTTCAATCTGTAACTTATCAGACCGCTTTACCACATCATCAGTTATTTATTAAGCAATTTGGTAGTAAAAAATTATCAGATATTAGTACTATTGACTGTGAAAGATTTCGCTTAGCTATTATAGACAAGTATTCTAGTAATTATGCTAAAAATATGTGGTAGATTTAAAGCATGTCTGGGCTATGCAGAAAGATTGGGTTATATTGATAAAGTTCCTTTTAAAGGATTAGATAATCCTAGAGGAAAGTACCCTGATACAAAATTTTGGACATTTGATGAATTTAAGAAGGTAATAAACTCTTTTGATATTAGTGAGTATGAGGGACTCCATAATTGCATGACGATCTGGTTATATTTTATGACTGGTTTAAGAGTTAGTGAGGGTATTGCTCTTAAATGGGAAGATATTGATTTTGAACGTAAATGGATTCATGTTCATTCGACAATTGAGAAAGATAAAAACGGTGTATGGTATGTTAAACAACAAACAAAGACAGTAGCAGGGGATCGTAAAATTGATTTAGATGATTTTACGATTACAATACTTAAAAAATGGCGAGAAGTTCAAATCAAGAATGATGATAAAGATTATGTAATATCACGTTTTGGTGCCCCCTTGTGTAAGTCTACAATTTCTAGGATAATAAAAAGGCATGCTAAGATTACTGGTGTACCAGAAATTACGGGGAAAGGATTAAGACATAGTCATGCATCTTATCTTATAAATGTGTTACATAAGGATACTTTATATGTTTCATATCGATTAGGACACGCTGATAAGTCAACCACGTTGAATACATATAGTCACTGGTATTATTCAGGTGATTCAACAATTTCAGAAGAGATTACAAACAGTTTAGATAATCTTGGATTATCAATTTACCTACCAAATTCCTGCCAGAGTTGAAAATTGAGGAATTAACCCACTAATACTGGGAGAAAATAGGATTTGCAAATTGTTACTCTTAAATAATAGAGCGACTACATTAGTAGCTTAAAAACATGATTAAACCGCTATTCTTAAGAGTAGCGGTTTTTCTTTTTGTATAAAAAAGTTGGCGAGTAAGTAATACTCAATGAAAATCAAAGAGTAAATTAAGAAGCTAGCCGCAGGCTGTACTTGAGTGCGGTAAAGCGACGCTGACGTGCTTTGAAGAGATTTTCGAAGAGTATAAAATAGATTGAATTTAGAATATTCCACCGAGTTTTATAAAACATTGTTAGAAATTGGTTTGAATTCCGTAATCAAGTTGTTCTGTTTTTATTTCATTTAATTAGAATTTCCCAACTGTCTAACTCAACTAAAAATCCCCAATCGTAGTGATTGAGGATTAAGCAAATAAATCTTAAACAATACCTTGGGCAATCATAGCGTTTGCTACATTTTCAAATGCAGCAATATTTGCTCCTGCAAGATAGTCTTTATCAAGACCATATGTTTCTGAAGTTGTTTTAGCTGTGTTGAAGATGTTTGTCATGATGTCTTTGAGACGTCCATCAACTTCTTCACGAGTCCATGAGAGACGAAGGCTATTTTGGCTCATTTCAAGGGCTGAAACGGCTACACCACCAGCGTTGGCAGCTTTGGCAGGTCCGTAGAAGATACCATTTTCTTTGTAAACTTTGATGGCATCAAGGTCGCTCGGCATGTTGGCACCTTCAGATACACAGATAACACCTTGAGCAACCAAGCGTTTAGCTGCTTCACCGTTGATTTCGTTTTGAGTGGCACATGGAAGCGCAATGTCATAGTTTCCAGCGTAAGTCCATACAGAACCTTCGTGGTAGGTTGCAGTTGCTTTTTCAGCTGCATACTCAGTCAAACGAGCACGACGTTTTTCTTTAACATCAACCAAAAGATCGAAGTCGATACCATTTTCATCGATGACATAACCATTTGAGTCAGAAACAGAAATAACAGTTGCACCGAGTTCAGTTGCTTTTTGAAGAGCATATTGAGCAACGTTACCAGAACCTGAAATAACGACTTTCTTACCAGCAAAGCTGTTACCGTTAGCTTTGAGCATTTCTTCAGTATAGTAAACCAAACCGTAACCAGTTGCTTCTGGACGAATCAAGCTACCACCAAATCCAAGAGGTTTACCAGTCAAGACACCAGCATCAAATTGGTTAAGGCGTTTGTATTGACCGTAAAGGTAACCAATCTCACGTCCACCAACACCGATATCACCAGCAGGTACGTCAAGTGATGGTCCGATGTGTTTTTGCAATTCAGTCATGAAGCTTTGGCAGAAGAGCATCACTTCAGCATCTGTTTTACCTTTAGGATCGAAGTCTGATCCACCTTTACCTCCACCGATTGGAAGTCCAGTCAAGACGTTTTTAAAGATTTGTTCAAATCCGAGGAATTTCAAGATCCCTTGGTTTACAGTTGGGTGGAAACGAAGTCCTCCTTTGTATGGTCCAACAGCTGAGTTGAATTGAACACGGTAACCACGGTTTACTTGAATTTTTCCATCACGGTCAACCCAAGGAACACGGAAAGAAATTACGCGCTCAGGCTCAGTAATACGTGCCAAGATATTTTCTTCGATATACTCAGGGTGTTTTTCAAATACAGGTTCCAAAGTGTTGAAAAATTCTTCAACAGCTTGGAGGAACTCAGCCTCGTGCCCGTTACGAGCTTTTACAGTTTCAAACACGCTTTGGATATATTCTTTAGCAGATGTCATATCGTTCTCCTTTTGTTGTCATATTTTATTACATGAGCTATTATAGCAGAATTTTTTTAAACTGTAAAGAGAAAAACAAAAATTTTCTAAAAATTCTTTCAATTTGTTTTTTGGTTTCGGCTTTTCTTGAACTGATAAAAATCAAACCTTTTTCTTGGAAATATCTTTCTCAAAGAGAAAATCTTAAAGTATGCTATAAGAAAAGAAAATGTTTAGCAATTCAGAAATCACTTGTTAATTTATCCGTGATATGTTAGATTTGCCAGTAAAACTATGATCATTTTGGAGGAAAGCAATATTTACATCTCCTTATTCATGGCAGGATTTTTTATACAAGTATAGATGTCTTGCTGGAGTTGGATCATGGAACCCAAGCGGTTATTGAGATTTAGAACTATCATCAGAATTTTTTCATTAGACTTGTTCGGTAACCATACAGTACTATACTATCCATGAACAAGACCTAGAAAAAGTAGCCTTATTTCTTAAAAGTTTTAATAGTTTAAAGCACTTAGTACCTGTTTATATTGATGAGACAGGATTCGATACTTATTTTTATCGAAAGTATGGTTGTTCTTTAAAAGGTCAGTTAATAAGAGGTAAAGTATCTGGAAGAATATATCAGAGGATTTCTTTGGTTGCAGGGCTAACAAATGGTGAGTTAATCGCTCCAATGACTTACGCAGAGACGATGACGAGCGACTTTTTTGAAGCTTGGTTTCAGAAGTTTCTCTTACCAACATTAAATACACCATCGGTTATTATTATGGATAATGCAAGATTCCGTAGAATGGGTAAGCTAGAAGTCTTGTGTGAAGAGTTTGGGAATAAACTTTTACCTCTCCTTCCCTACTCACCTGAGTACAATCCTATTGAGAAAACATGGGCTCATATCAAAAAGCACCTCAAAAAGGTATTACCAAGTTGCAATACCTTTTACGAGGCTTTTTTGTCCCACTCTTGTAAATGTCTAAGATAAGAGCTATACTAGGTAAATAAAAATCTCTGGCTCTATAATATTTGTAGTGGGTAAATCCCCTATAGATATTATGGAGACTATTTTGTGTAGAAAAAAAGTCCCATATGACCTATAATGAAAAGCGACAAAACAACTCATTAGAAAGAATCATATGGAACAATTACATTTTATCACAAAATTACTAGACATTAAAGACCCTATAAAATTCCTTATCTTGAAACGACTGGTATGCCTACTAGAATTCTCCTTAGAAAGCGTCGTTTCAAGTGCTATCACTGTTCAAAAATGATGGTCGCTGAAACTTCTATCGTCAAGAAGAATCACCAAAT
>ERZ1023220.84-NODE-84-length-19599-cov-123.318563_pt1 | contig 19599 bp, 14 predicted proteins | sample MGYA00380449_ERZ1023220 | MGnify/ENA primary metagenome ERZ1023220 (study PRJEB33173, sample SAMEA4830396) | metagenome | study: EMG produced TPA metagenomics assembly of the PRJEB25223 data set... | reverse complement strand
TCGCTAGGCATTGTACAGGTTTTTGCTTTTAGAACGAAACAAAAAAGGCTGCAATTGATCTGCACCCCAAAAGTTGGACTAAATAACCAACTAACTAAGGTGCAGATTTTTTATGACCAAATACAATTTTCTTTTCAAGCAACAAGTCATCGAATTTTATCTTCAAAATGGTAAAAATCGTTCACTTACCCGCAGGCATTTTCAACTTGCCGAAACAACATTAGAACGTTGGATTAACTAATTTAATCATAGTGGAATCAATGGGCTAGCCGTGCTGGGTAAGAAGCGAAATTACTCACCTGAATTTAAACTTAACGTGATACAAGAGGTTAAAAATGGGAAATTTTCTGCAGAAGCCGCTTGCTTACATTTTGGCATTGCCAATTCAGGCATAGTTAGCCAATGGTTGCAAGCCTTTGAAAAACAAGGTATAAACGGCTTAATCCCCAAACCTAAAGGTCGCCCAACCATGAAACCCCAATACCCTAAAATGCCGCCTAAACCGAAAACATGAGAGGAAGAACTAGAATTGGAAAATTTGCGTCTTCGTGCGGAGAACGCAATCCTAAAAAAGTTGCAAGAACTCAACCACCAAAAAATGCAGAAAAAGCCACTATCGTAAAGGCATTACGCGTTCATTTTCCGCTGCCCATTTTATTAGATTTAATCGGCTTAGCACGAAGTGTTTTCTTCTATCACTTGAAGACGAAAAACGATAAAAATGCAGCACTCTCACAAGAAATCGCCTCTATTTATCACGATAATCACGGAAACTACGGTTATCGCCGTGTGACGTTTAAGCTAAGAGAAACCATTAAAATTAACCATAAAAAAGTGCAACGTATTATGCAATGGTTGGGGCTTAAGGGAAAATGCAAGACACAAAAATATCGTTCTTATCAAGGTGAAGTCGGGCATATTGCGGATAATCTGTTACAACGCGATTTTACGGCAACACAGCCTAATGAAAAATGGACAACCGATATTACCGAGTTCAAGTGTGCGGAAGGCAAGCTCTATTTATCCCCAATTAAGGATTTATTTAACAATGAAATTATTGCTTATGATTTAGCGCGAAGCCCGAACTTTGAGCAAATTACCAGAATGATGAAACAAGCTGTAGCAAGGCTTGAAGGCGCAAAACCGATTTTACATTCCGACCAAGGTTGGCAGTATCAGATGATAGGTTATCAAAACATACTCAGGGAGAATGGCATTCAACAAAGTATGTCAAGGAAGGGGAATTGTTTAGATAACAGTGCGATGGAAAGCTTCTTTGGGCGATTAAAAACGGAATGTTATTACGGCAAACGATTTGAAACGTTCGAACAACTGGAAAAAACGATTCATGAATATATTCATTATTACAACCATGAGCGCATTCAGGGGAAACTAAAAGGACTCAGCCCTGTGAATTACAGAACTCAGTCCTTGAACTAAATCAGTCTAACTTTTTGGGGTCAGATCAAATGCAGCCTTTATCTATTAAGCGTGGTTAAACCACTTCACGTAATCGAATTGATCGTAATATTTTTTCCCATTCCAGCCAGAAAATTCAAAAATATCACCCACCTGATTTTGCTTCTCGAAGCCTTTTATATAATAAGCCGATTTAAAAGCTGGATAGGGCTTGTGAGTAAAAATCACTTTATTTTTGAAAGGGAGTTGATCAAAAAGTTGAATGTCTTTTTCGGTCACGCCGTCTCGATCTGTCATCATAATAAAAAGATTGTCTAACTTCATTCGTGACGTGCGAAGTTGCCATTTTTCATTGGCTTCTTGCTCACTGTGATAATGCATAAAATGAATTTCAAGATCAGCAAGTTTTCCCACTGGATAACTTTTTTCTGTTTGTACGAATGTGAGAGGTTGAGTACGGTAGAAATCCATATTTTGTAAATAACGCAAAAAATCCTGTGGCGAGAGATAGAGATTCACAAAAGGGGAATTAAACGGCTGGTGCAAATCATGTAAGATAAAAGCACCCATACAATTGGCAGAAATGACAGTCATACCTTGATTTGTTAGTTTACGTTGCAGAGTGCGATTAATGAAAAATCTTTGGCATTTATTCACCGCACTTTTAATTTTTTGAAATGGATTCATTTTCTCATCCTTTATGCTTTTGTTGCGAAAATCCTACCTTTTTTGCTGAAAAATGAAAAGTCTAGCTAATGCCTCGCATCAAAAAAATTTTGTTATAAAGTTGTAAGAATTTGCAGTTCGTCACAATTTTTTGAATAAAAAACAGATATAATCGACGCAGTATTTCAATCCTGTTTCAAGAAAATGGAGCACTTATTATGAGCGAACAATTACGTCAAGCTGCCTTAGATTTCCACGAATTTCCAATTCCTGGAAAAATTGAAGTTACCCCAACAAAATCACTCGCAACACAACGCGATCTTGCTTTAGCTTATTCACCAGGTGTGGCAGAGCCTTGTTTAGAAATTGAAAAAGATCCTGCCGCCTCTTACAAATATACAGCACGTGGAAATTTAGTGGCGGTGATTTCCAATGGTACAGCGGTACTTGGGCTTGGCAATATTGGCGCGCTTGCCGGCAAACCCGTAATGGAAGGGAAGGGCGTATTGTTCAAAAAATTTGCGGGCATCAACGTATTTGATATTGAAGTGAATGAGCATGATCCCGATAAACTTGTGGATATTATTGCCTCGTTAGAACCAACTTTCGGTGGGGTAAATCTTGAAGATATTAAAGCACCAGAATGTTTTTATATTGAACAAAAATTACGTGAGCGTATGAATATTCCTGTATTCCATGATGACCAACATGGCACGGCGATCATCAGTGCTGCTGCGATCATCAATTCTCTTCGTATTGTAGGTAAAAAAATTGAAGATGTACGCTTAGTGGCTTCAGGTGCGGGTGCAGCATCAATTGCGTGCTTGAACTTATTACTTTCTTTAGGCATGAAACGTGAAAATATCACAGTTTGCGACTCGAAAGGCGTGGTATATAAAGGCCGTGATGAAAGAATGGATCAAACCAAAAAAGAGTATGCAATTGAAGATAATGGCTGGCGTAAACTTGGTGATGCGATGCCAAATGCAGATATTTTCTTAGGTTGTTCTGCGGCTGGTGCGCTTACGCAAGATATGGTGAAAACCATGGCTGCGCATCCAATTATTCTTGCTTTAGCTAATCCAAATCCTGAAATTACCCCGCCAGAAGCAAAAGCAGTTCGTCCTGATGCGATTGTATGTACAGGCCGCTCCGATTACCCAAACCAAGTAAATAACGTGCTTTGTTTCCCATTTATTTTCCGTGGTGCATTAGATGTGGGCGCAACCACTATTAATGAAGAAATGAAACGTGCGGCAGTTTATGCCATTGCTGACCTTGCGTTAGAAGAGCAAAACGAAGTGGTAACCTCGGCTTACGGTGGCGAAGGGGCAACATTTGGTGCGGATTATGTGATTCCTCGTCCATTTGATCCTCGCTTGATTGTGCGTATTGCACCAGCGGTAGCAAAAGCTGCAATGGAATCTGGTGTGGCAACTCGTCCAATTCAAAATTGGGATGCTTATGTTGAAAAACTAACTCAGTTTGTTTACAAAACGAGCTTGTTTATGCGTCCTATTTTCAGCCAAGCAAAATCGGCAAAACAACGCATTATTTTAGCGGAAGGGGAAGAAAATAAAGCATTACATGCCACCCAAGAAGTGATTTCAATGGGCTTGGCAAATCCAATTTTAATTGGTCGCCGCAGCGTGATTGAAGAAAAAATTAAAAAACTTGGTTTACGTTTAACTGCAGGTGTAGATTTTGAAATTGTGGATAACGAAGATAATCCTCGCTATGAAGAATGTTGGAAACACTATTACGAACTTACTAAACGTAAAGGCATTACACCTGCAATCGCAAAACGTGTCGTGCGTTCTAACACTACCGTATTAGCTTCTACATTGCTTAGCTTAGGTTATGCAGACGCTTTAGTATGTGGTTTATTTGGTTCATACGGAAAACACCTTGCATCTATTCGCGATATTATTGGCTTAAAAGACGGCGTGAAAACTGCCGCTGCTTTAAATAGTCTTGTATTACCGACTGGTAACGTATTCTTAACAGATACTCACGTAAACAGTAATCCTACAGCAGAAGAATTAGCTGAAATTACCTTAATGGCAGCAGAAGAAATTCATCGTTTTGGTATTGAACCTGCAGTTGCATTGCTTTCTCATTCTAATTTTGGTTCGTCTGATTCATTAGGCGCACCAAAAATGCGCGAAGTATTACAAATCGTCAAAGAGCACAATCCACATTTAATGATCGATGGGGAAATGCGTGGCGATTTAGCGATGAATGAAGCACACAGAAAAGAATTAATGCCTGATAGCCCATTGAAAGGAAGCGCAAATTTATTAGTGTTCCCTGATTTGAGTGCATCACGTATTAGTTATAGCTTATTACGCGGCACTACTACGGCAATTACCGTTGGCCCGATCTTAATGGGTATGAATAAATCTGCGCATATTCTTAATCCAGGTGCGTCTGTTCGTCGTATTATCAATATGATTGCCTATGCAGCAGTGAAAGCACAACAGGAGTAATTGAAAAAAGTGCGGTAAATTTTTATTAAATTTCCGTCGTTTACTTAACAAAGCCTCGATTTTTTTCGGGGCTTTATTTTCTAGTGAATGTGTTTACATTTGAGATTAAGTAAAACTATGCGAAAATTTACCGCACTTTAAGGCTTTTATTTTGTCGAAAAGGAGCTGATAGGCAGTAACCTATATTTCTTCAATTTAATACGGCTTGAATGCCGTTTTGTTAATGATTTTTATAATGAAAAAAGCGTATTCCCCTTTATTCCCCATCTTCACATTCGTGTTGATTAATCTCATCATCCTTTCCTTATCCCGTTTGGGACTTGCTGTGTGGCAATCAGAGCGTGTATCCGCCGTAGATGGCTGGTTGCAATTATTTTTGCAAGGCGTACGAATGGATGTTGTGGCACTTTGTTATTTATTTGGCGTACCAGCATTGCTCACAACATTGTTCCATAGCAGTAAAGTTTGGGTAAAAATTTTACGTCTATGGCTAACCTTTGGTAGCGTGTTCATTATCTTTATGGAAATTGCCACACCTGCCTTTATTGAAACCTACGATTACCGCCCAAATCGTTTATTTATCGAATACTTAATTTATCCGAAAGAAGTTTTTTCAATGCTTGCGGAAGGGCATTTAAGTGCGGTAATTTTTAGCCTTGTTTTCACGATTTTAGCTGCCGTGATTTATTGGAAAATTTCTGGTTGGGCAGTCAAAAATTTACGTTCAATGAGTTGGAAACTTCGCCCTGTGATTGCTTTGCTTGTGATTGTCGTGAGCTTCCTTGGGGCACGTTCAAGTTTTCAACACCGTGGTATAAATCCTGCTATGGTGGCATTTTCTTCTGATGCGTTAGTGAATTCTTTGGTGCTTAATTCGGGCTATTCCGTCATTTATGCGGCACAGCAATTTAAAGATGAAGAAAAATCTTCAGAAATGTACGGAAAAATGGATGCAGATGAAATGTTTCGTATTGTTAAAGCCAGCCGTGGCCGTCCAGAAAGTGATTACATTTCAGATAAATACCCAACTTTAACGAAAAATGTCGCGACTTATCAGGGTAAACCTAAAAATATCGTGATTTTGTTACAAGAAAGTCTCGGTGCTCAGTTTATTGGAACACTCGGTGGCAAACCACTTTCTCCAAATGTGGATCAGCTCGCAAAAGAAGGGTGGTTATTTGAAAATCTTTATGCAACAGGCACACGTTCAGTGCGAGGTATTGAAGCAACCACCGCAGGTTTTACGCCAACACCAGCTCGTGCAGTGGTGAAACTTAATAATGCCCAAAGTGGTTTCTTTACTATTGCGGATTTATTACATAAACAAGGCTATAACACTTCCTTTATTTATGGTGGTGAAAAGCACTTCGACAATATGGCGAGCTTTTTCTACGGTAATGGCTTTAAAGATATTTGGGATCAACAAGACTATCAGAATCCAAAATTTACTGGCACTTGGGGCGTGAGTGATGAGGATTTATTTGATAAAGCCAATGAAACTTTTACGAAATTACAAAATGAAGGTAAACCGTTTTTTAGTTTAGTGTTTAGCTCCAGCAATCACGATCCATTTGAATATCCAGATGGCAAGATTGAGCTTTATGAGCAACCAAAAGCCACTCGTAATAACGCAGCAAAATATGCGGATTATGCCTTAGGTCATTTCTTTAAAATGGCAAAACAGTCTAATTATTGGAAAGATACGATTTTCTTAATTGTTGCGGATCACGATTCTCGTGTAGGCGGTGCAAGTCTTGTGCCGATTAAGCATTTCCATATTCCAGCCTTGATTCTTGGTGATGGCATTACGCCACGCCGTGATAGCCGTCTTGTGAGCCAAATTGATATGCCAACTACATTGCTTTCTTTAGCTGGCGTAAGTGGCAATTATCCAATGATTGGTTTTGATTTAACGCAAGATGTAAACCCAGATCGTGCTTTTATGCAATACGATCAAACTCAAGCAATGATGAAAGGCAATAATGATGTGGTAATTCAAATGCCAAATAAAGCAGCACAAGGTTATCATTATGATAAATCAACAGAAACTTTAACGCCAAAAGAGGTGCCTGATGCAATGAAAAAAGAGGCATTAGCTCACGCTTTATTAGGCAGTTATTTATATAAAAATCGCTTGTATTCTTCAGGTGAAAAAAAATAAACGGAACGCCAGCTTAAGCTGGCGTTTCTTTTAGTTATCAAAAACAAACTGTTCACGCAATTGATGTAATTGATCGCGAATAGCCGCGGCTTTTTCAAATTCCAAATCTTGCGCAAATTTATACATTTGTTGTTCCAATTTTTTGATTTGTTGTTGATATTCTTTGGCATTTTTCGGTGCATTATAAAGTGCGGTTGGTTCTGCCGCCATTTTTCCACGTTGTTTATTGGCTTTCGCTTTTTGGTTTGCACCTTGCCCAATATCTAACAATTCGCCGACTTTCTTATTTAATGCTTGTGGCACAATGCCGTGTTCTTCATTGTATTTTGTTTGTTTTTCACGACGACGATTGGTTTCGGTGATGGCTTTTTCCATGGATTTTGTGATGTTATCCGCATATAAAATCGCTTTACCATTTAAGTTTCGTGCAGCACGACCGATGGTTTGGATTAAAGAACGTTCAGAACGTAAAAATCCTTCTTTGTCAGCATCTAAAATCGCCACAAGAGACACTTCTGGAATATCTAAACCTTCACGCAATAAGTTAATTCCAACCAATACATCAAATTCGCCTAAACGCAAATCACGGATAATTTCGACACGTTCCACGGTATCAATATCAGAATGTAGATAACGCACACGAATTCCATGTTCATCTAAATAATCCGTTAAATCTTCCGCCATTTTTTTAGTGAGTGTTGTGACTAAAACTCGCTCATTTTTATCCGCTCTTTGGCGAGCTTCGGAAAGTAAATCATCCACTTGAATTGACACTGGACGAATTTCAATAAGCGGATCAAGTAAACCAGTGGGGCGAACCACTTGATCGATGATTTCACAGCCTGATTTCTCTAATTCATAGGCCCCTGGTGTTGCGGAAACATAGATGGTTTGCGGAGCTAAGCGTTCAAATTCCTCAAAGCGTAACGGACGATTATCCAATGCGGACGGCAAACGGAAACCATATTCGACTAAGGTTTCTTTACGTGAACGGTCGCCACGATACATTCCACCAATTTGAGGCACAGTTACATGAGATTCATCAATAATTAAAATCGCATCAGAGGGCATATAATCAAATAATGTTGGTGGTGGTTCGCCCTCATTTCTTCCCGATAAATAGCGAGAGTAGTTTTCAATGCCCGAGCAATAGCCCAATTCATTCATCATTTCAATATCAAATTGGGTTCGTTGGCTGATACGCTGTTCTTCTAAAAGTTTGTGTTCTTTAATGAAGTATTCACGGCGTGATACCAGTTCTTTTTTGATGTTTTCTATCGCATCTAAAATACGTTCTCTTGGCGTCACATAGTGAGTTTTAGGATAGATCGTAAAACGTGGTACAGCACCAAAACTACTACCAGTGAGCGGATCAAATAAACTTAAACGCTCGATTTCATCATCAAATAATTCAATACGCACCGCACGATCATCAGATTCCGCAGGGAAAATATCAATAATTTCGCCACGAACACGGAAAGTTCCACGCTGAAATGCTTGATCATTGCGGGTATATTGCAATTCCGCTAACTTCGCTAAAATTTGGCGTTGATCGATAATGGCACCTTGTTGTAAATGCAACATCATTTGTAAATAGCTATCAGGATCACCTAACCCATAAATTGCAGAAACAGAAGCTACCACGATGGTATCTCGACGTTCTAGAAAAGATTTCGTCGCAGAAAGTCGCATTTGTTCAATTTGATCATTAATAGACGCATCTTTTTCAATAAATGTATCACTGCTCGGCACATAGGCTTCTGGCTGATAATAATCATAGTAAGACACAAAATATTCCACCGCATTTTCTGGAAAAAAAGCTTTCATTTCTGCATAAAGCTGAGCAGCAAGGGTTTTATTCGGTGCAAGTAACATCGCAGGGCGATTTAATTGAGCGATTACATTGGCGATAGTAAAGGTTTTCCCCGAGCCAGTTACACCGAGCAAAGTTTGGTGAGCCAAACCATCCGTTAAATTTTCAGCCAATTTTTCGATAGCTTGTGGCTGATCGCCAGAGGGACGAAAGTCGGAATGCAGAATGAATGGTTTTGTGTTGATTTTTTCAGACATAAAGTGCGGTCGGTTTTTTCATAGTTTTGAATAATGTCTATTTTAGCATATTTAATGTGTAAAATTGATCAGGCAAAAATCTAAGTTTTACACAGACTTAGCGATGTCAAGAGGAAGATGTCACAAATTCATTAAAAAAACTTTAAATTTTTACTAGACAAAACTTAACTTATTGATTTTAAATTAAAATTTAATTTTAGGCTAATCTATAATCAAGATCGAATAATCCTTGTAAGAACAAGGGATCCGCAAAATTTTAAAAAGTTAATCCACAAAGTTATCCACAGGCTCTGTGGATAGAAAAATAAATATTAGGGGGTATATAAAAGATGAGAAAATTTTTTGTTTTTTATGAAATTTTTTTAAATTTTGCATTGACAAGCTAACTATCGATCATTAAAATTCGCGCCCTGTTCCTTGTGATACAAAGTTTATTCCTCCTTAGTTCAGTCGGTAGAACGGTGGACTGTTAATCCATATGTCGCTGGTTCAAGTCCAGCAGGAGGAGCCAATTTTTCTTTTGGTTTAGAGTTTGTTTGTCTCCTTTTACAAATTCTAAATTAGCAACCAAAAGATTTTTAGCCCATCATGTTGATGGGCTTTATTTTTAACTTCAAAATAGGATTTTGCTTCCGCCAGTTGAGATGGTTGTGCCGTATAACAAGCTCAAGGCAAAAAATAGCATTATTCCACCAGCGATTAGTTTCACGATGCTTTCGCTTTTTCCTTTCGTATTTTTTGAACTATACCAACGCCCTAAGTGGATTGCGGTATTTCTCGCATAACGCACAATTCCTGCGAAGGCTGACAGCATAAGCCCCGTGCCGAAAGACATGGCTAATACAGCTAAAATTCCCCAGCTATAAAGATCAAGCATATAAGCTAAAAATAAAACGAAAATTGCACCGCTACATGGGCGCATGCCAATTGTTAAAATCACGAGAAATTGTGATTTTAGATTGGTTGCTTGTGCAGTTTGTGTGGGGCTTGGCAAATGTTGGTGTCCACAGCTACAAGTGTTTGGCTGAAAAGTGCGGTTATTTTTCACCGCACTTTTTTCGTGTAGAGGGAGGGGATTGAGGGATTTAATGGTTAATTTAGCTTTTTTACGATAGGCACGTAGACCTTGCCAAATCCAATAACAGCCGAGAAATACCAATAATAGCAAGGCAGTTCGTTCTAACCAAAGCTGACTTAATTTGAAATAACGTGATGAAAGATTTAGCACTACAACAAGCAATGTTGTTGCTGTAATGGCGACAATGCCTTGCATTAAGGAAGAAAGTAAGCTCAAGATAGTGCTTTGTTTTAATTGGCTTTCATGCGTGGAAAGATAGCTGGCAATAATAAATTTGCCGTGTCCTGGCCCGAGGGCATGGAGTACGCCATAAATAAAGCTGGCGAAAATAAGTGTGATGCCTGCCTTGATGCTATTATTTTGAATTTGATGTAAATTTTCCGAAATAAGCTGATTAAACTCTTTTTGCCAACTGGCAATATGTAAGAAAAACCAAGGGGAAAAATAGACAAGTAAGGCGAGTGCAATCACTAATAACACGAGCCCAGTTTTATATTTTTTCATTTCTACTCACATTGAATTATTATTTTTTGCGCGAACATTACGCCTAAGGAATCATCTTCGTTCTTTTGGGATTTATCAAGTGAAGATGCGTAGGCTTGGATTTTTTCATCCACATTAGGTTCAATTAATTTTCCTTGGCAATTTTTCGAAAGTGCGGAAAAATCTACCGCACTTTTGGAGGCGTAAGTCATCGCCACATAATAAGTGGGATCGTAAGTTTGTAAGCTAAATGTGTTTTTTTCTAACTTTTGCGGATGGGCGAGTGGCACATCAAAATAATATTGCAGTTGTAAGCCTTGAACATTAATGCCGTAATTTTTTGGGCGAGGGGAATATTTGATTTTATTATTCTGAGCATCATATAGATAGCTGAAATAATGTTCACTGACGATATTTCCCATTACATCATCAAGAAGTTTTTGTTTTTCCGCTTTAGTTCTAGCTTGTTTCATATCATAAATAACTGCAGACGAACTTGGTTCATCCAACGTCCATTTCATTGAAAAACCTGTGAGTTGATTATTTTCTATAATGGGCGTGGTTTGTATATCAATAAATGCGTGAGGATGGGCTAAAACACCAAAACTAACGAATAAACCGAGTAATAATGAATACGTTTTCACAAAAAATCCTATTATTTTGAACGCTAGAATTTGAAGTTGTTTATTCTACACGCAAAAACGAATTTTTCTGTCAAAAATGTTGATGTAAATCAAAAAAACTCTCAATAGCATTTCCCTTGCCTTTCAATATTCAGTAACATAGCTCCCGTCAAGTGATTGCTTGATATTCATAAAGTTCCTAAATAGAATAATGATAAATATAGCTAAACTACTTTCCTGCCACCCGTTTCGGGTGGTTTTTTTTTATCTAAGTCGAAAGATGCACTCTTGCATTGTGCATTTATTCTTATTATGATCAGCTCGAGTATAACTAAGAGAATAATAGATGTTTAATTTAAAGCGTGAGCATTTTAGAGATGATTATCTTTATAGGTTTTATCAATATGGTGATACTCATAGTAAGATTCCTTCTAATTTGTATAAAGTATTGACAAGAAAATTAGATATGATAAGTGCCTCAGAAAATATCAACGATTTACGTTCTCCACTAGCTAACCATTTGGAGTTGCTTGAGCCAAAAGAAAATAAAATTTATTCCATTCGAGTGAATAAACAATATCGTTTAATTTTTAAATATGAAAATAACGAAGTAAATAATTTATATTTAGATCCACATTCTTATAATTTGTAAGGAGGATAATATGATGACGAGAAAACCCACCTCTGTTGGTGAAATTCTACAAGAAGAGTTTTTAGAACCTTTAAGTCTTAAAATTAGTGATTTAGCTCAAATTTTAGATGTACATCGTAATACGGCAAGCAATATTGTTAATAATAGTTCACGAATTACGCTAGAAATGGCAGTTAAACTTGCTAAAGTATTTGATACTACGCCTGAGTTTTGGCTTAATCTGCAAACACGTATTGATTTATGGGACCTTGAACACAATAAACGTTTTCAACAAAGTCTTGCAAATGTTAAGCCCGCTCTACATCGGCATGATACTTCTACATTTGCAATGTAATTTGAGCCCTAAAGTGTCTATTTAATTTAGGGAATACTTCACTCTAAATATTTACAAGTGGTTAGGTTTCGCCAAACTTTTGCAAAATCTGTCCACTTGTTTCCTATATTTTCGCCCTATTTTCCAGTAGAATAGGGCGAATTTTTTTGTGAGGAATTATTAATGTCATCTCAATTTGTGTATACGATGCATCGTGTCGGCAAAGTAGTGCCGCCGAAGCGTCATATTTTGAAAGATATTTCTTTAAGCTTTTTCCCTGGTGCTAAGATCGGGGTTTTAGGTTTAAATGGTGCGGGTAAATCGACTCTTTTACGCATTATGGCAGGCGTAGATAAAGAGTTTGAAGGGGAAGCTCGTCCACAACCGGGTATTAAAATTGGGTATCTTCCGCAAGAGCCAAAACTCGAGCCACAACAAACCGTGCGTGAAGCAGTGGAAGAAGCGGTTTCTGAAGTGAAAAATGCACTGACTCGTTTAGATGAAGTGTATGCGCTTTATGCGGATCCTGATGCAGATTTTGATAAATTAGCCGCAGAACAAGCCAATCTTGAAGCCATTATTCAAGCGCATGATGGACATAATTTAGATAACCAATTAGAGCGTGCGGCAGATGCGTTACGTTTACCAGATTGGGATGCTAAAATCGAACATTTATCTGGTGGTGAGCGTCGCCGTGTGGCACTTTGCCGCTTATTACTCGAAAAACCAGACATGCTCTTATTAGATGAGCCAACTAACCACTTAGATGCGGAATCTGTGGCATGGTTAGAGCGATTCTTACATGATTATGAAGGCACTGTTGTGGCAATTACCCACGACCGTTATTTCTTAGATAATGTGGCTGGTTGGATCTTAGAGCTTGACCGTGGCGAGGGCATTCCTTGGGAAGGCAACTATTCTTCTTGGTTAGAGCAAAAAGAGAAACGTTTAGAACAAGAACAAGCAACTGAAAACGCACGTCAAAAATCCATTGCGAAAGAGTTAGAATGGGTTCGTCAAAATCCAAAAGGTCGTCAAGCGAAAAGTAAAGCACGTATGGCACGCTTTGATGAATTGAACTCTGGCGAATATCAAAAACGAAACGAGACTAACGAACTCTTTATTCCACCTGGCCCACGCTTAGGCGATAAAGTGATTGAAGTGCAAAACTTAACCAAGTCTTATGGCGACCGTACTTTAATTGATGATTTATCATTCAGTATTCCAAAAGGTGCAATTGTTGGGATTATCGGAGCGAACGGTGCAGGTAAATCAACCTTATTCCGTATGTTGTCAGGTCAAGAACAACCAGATTCAGGTTCTGTGACAATGGGCGAAACCGTTGTGCTTGCGTCTGTGGATCAATTCCGTGACGCTATGGATGATAAGAAAACCGTGTGGGAAGAAGTGTCTAATGGACAAGACATTCTCACTATCGGCAACTTTGAAATTCCAAGCCGTGCTTATGTAGGTCGTTTCAACTTCAAAGGCGTAGATCAACAAAAACGTGTGGGCGAATTATCAGGTGGGGAACGTGGTCGTTTACACTTAGCGAAACTTCTACAACGTGGTGGTAACGTGCTATTACTGGACGAACCAACCAATGACTTAGACGTTGAAACCTTGCGTGCCTTAGAAAATGCGATCTTAGAATTCCCAGGCTGTGCAATGGTTATTTCGCACGACCGTTGGTTCTTAGACCGTATCGCAACGCATATTTTAGACTACGGCGATGAAGGTAAAGTCACGTTCTATGAAGGTAACTTCTCAGACTACGAAGAGTGGAAAAAGAAAACCTTAGGCGATGCAGCCACTCAGCCACATCGTATTAAATATAAACGTATTGCGAAGTAATTTAGATTGAGAAAGTGCGGTGAATTTTGACCGCACTTTTCTTACTTTTTTGGGAGTGATTATGTTAGTTGATTTACATATTTTTTTCGCCTTTTTAAGTTTGGCATTGTTAGTAATTCGTGGTGCAATGCAGCTTAATGGTAAAAATTGGCGTTCGATAAAATTATTAAAAATTTTACCGCACTTATCAGATACCTTGCTGATTGTGTCTGGCGTCGTCATTTTATATCTCTTTGCTTTTGGGATTGAATGGTGGTTAGTGGCTAAATTCGCATTACTGATTTTGTATATTGTGTTTGCTGCAAAATTTTTCAGTAAAAAAGTTTCTCAACCCAAAAGCATTTTCTTTTGGCTTGCTTGCGTAAGTTTTATTGGTGCGATGTTAATTGCCTATTTGAAATAAAACGATGTCATCTCGCCAGCTTCAAATTTTAATCTGCAAAACTTTGCCACTTGTGCCTGATAACGTATTAATTATCGGCGAAAGTGGCATTGCTTTTTCTAAAGCAACGAATTTGCTCGGGCAAGAATTTGAACATATTTTATTTGATGGACGAAATGGCATTCATCTTGAAGCACTGGCTATTGCAGCTGGAACACTGAAAATGGGCGGCACACTTTGTTTAGTGTTATCTGATTGGGAAAATTTATCTCAGCAGCCTGATCAAGATAGTTTACGTTGGAATGGAAATCAGTCAGCTATCGCCACGCCTAATTTTATTTATCATTTCAAACAGTACATTGAACGTTATCATTTCCCCATTTTAAGAGAGGAAAGTGCGGTTGAATTTCCTACGGTTTTTTATTCTAACGAACATCACAAAAATGCTACGTTAGCGCAACAACAAATTATCGAGACTATTTTACAAGCCGAGCAGGATATTTATTTTCTAACCGCCAAGCGGGGAAGAGGAAAATCCGCATTATTGGGTATGCTTGCTAACCAAATTCAAGCGCCAGTTTATCTCACCGCACCGAAGAAAAGTGCGGTGCATTCCGTTATTGAATTTTCAGAAGGGGACATTGAATTTATTGCTCCCGATGAACTGACTATTCGGTTACAACATGAACCAGAATTCAGTCAATCAGCTTGGTTGCTGGTAGATGAAGCGGCGATGATCCCATTGCCGTTATTGCAAGAATGTTCTCAATATTTTCAACATATTGTCTTTAGTACTACAATTCATAGCTACGAAGGTACGGGGCGTGGTTTCGAATTAAAATTTAAACGGAAAATTCACCGCACTTTTCAGCATTTTGAGCTTAAACAGCCCCTACGTTGGCAAGAAAATGACCCATTAGAACATTTTATTGATGATCTTTTGTTGCTAAATGCCGAAGATGATTTTCAGCAATTTCCTTTTCAGCCTCATCTCCCTTATCAAATTCGAGAAGTGCAAAAACCACATCATATTGTAGATTTTTATGGCTTAATGACATTGGCACATTATCGAACATCGCCACTCGATCTTCGCCGTTTACTTGATGGGGAACATCAACGTTTTTATTTTGCCGAATATCAACGGAATTTGCTCGGTGCAATTTGGGCATTAGAAGAAGGAAATATGGCTGATGATGAGTTGATTATTCAAATTCAACAAGGCAAACGTCGCCCGAAAGGGAATCTTGTGCCACAAGCCTTGTGTTTCCACGAAAATCTTTCCCAAGCCTGTAAACTGCGTTCACTCCGCATTTCACGTATCGCCGTGCAACCAAATTGGCAGCAAAAGGGCATTGGGCAAAATTTGATGCAAGCCATGGAAAATGCCGATGTGGATTTTCTTTCAGTGAGTTTTGGCTACACCGACGAACTCGCAAAATTTTGGCAAAAGTGCGGTTTTGTTTTGGTGCATTTAGGCGAGCATCAAGAAGCAAGTAGTGGTTGTTATTCAGCGATTGCCCTTAAAGGTATTTCTAAAGAAGGCTTGGCTTTAGTTGATACTGCGCACAAACAATTTCAGCGTAATCTCCCTTTATCTTTTCATCCGTTTGCCATAAATTTTGAGCAAAATCAGCTTGATTGGCAGCTTGATGATTTTGATTGGATGAGCTTAAAAAACTTCGCTAATTTTCACCGCACTTTATTTTCGAGCGTTCCTGCGATGAGGCGTTTATTAAAATTAGCGGGCAAAGAAAATTTCCCATTAATTTCCGCTTATTTAACAAAAAAACAACTTCCTATTAACAAGAAAAAAGGCGTAGAATGTTTGCGTTTAGAAATTAAACAATATTTAGAGCGAGGAACTTTATGACAGAACAAGCCGCAAAACCAAAAGGCTGGTTTAAACGCGCACTTGAAAAATATGACAACTTCATTAAAGAATGGGGTTTAGATCAACCGAATTGTAGCTGCGTGCCTATGTCAGCAACAGAAGATGAAAATGGTAATTTGAAGAAAGAAGAATCTTCTTTAAAGAAATAAATATCAACTGTTTTTTTAAACAGTGAACTTATTGAAAGATAGAGCAAATTCCAGTACACTATGCGTCAATTTTACACAAGATTGACGCATTATTTATATTTATGAAAACGGCTTTTTTCCAACCTGATATTCCTATCCAACCCAATGATCACAAAATTTTAGGCAATGTATTACCAGGCGCTGATGCATTGGCGATTAGTGAAATTGCAGAGCAAAATCAAAATTTAACCGTAGTGGTGACGCCAGATACACGAAGTGCGGTGCGTTTATCACGTGTTTTATCGGAATTAAGCAGTCAAAATGTATGCCTTTTTCCTGATTGGGAAACCTTACCTTACGATACTTTTTCTCCCCATCAAGAAATTATTTCCTCTCGTTTAAGTGCGCTTTTCCATTTACAAAATGCGAAAAAAGGCATTTTCTTATTGCCGATTTCGACATTAATGCAACGCCTTTGCCCGCCACAATATTTACAACACAATGTGCTTCTGATTAAAAAAGGCGATCGTTTGGTCATCGATAAAATGCGCTTACAATTAGAAGCAGCGGGCTATCGAGCTGTGGAGCAAGTATTAGAACACGGCGAGTACGCAGTTCGTGGTTCCTTGTTGGATCTTTTCCCAATGGGAAGTGCGGTGCCTTTTCGCCTCGATTTTTTTGATGATGAAATTGATTCTATTCGCACTTTTGATGTGGATACGCAACGTACTCTTGATGAAATTAACTCAATTAATCTTTTGCCAGCTCACGAATTTCCAACGGACGACAAAGGGATTGAATTTTTCCGTACGCAATTTCGTGAAACCTTTAGTGAAATTCGCCGAGATCCCGAACATATTTATCAGCAAATCAGTAAAGGTACCTTGATTTCTGGCATTGAATATTGGCAGCCACTTTTCTTTGCTGAAATGGCGACTTTGTTTGATTATTTGCCGGAGCAAACGCTGTTTGTAGATATGGAAAACAACCAAACGCAAGGCGAGCGTTTTTATCAAGATGCCAAACAGCGTTATGAACAACGTAAAGTGGATCCAATGCGTCCGCTTTTATCGCCTGAAAAATTATGGCTCAATGTTGATGAAGTTAATCGCCGATTGAAATCTTATCCACGTATTACATTTAAAGCGGAAAAAGTGCGGTCATCGGTACGCCAGAAAAATTTACCTGTTGCCGCTTTACCAGAAGTAACTATTCAATCCCAGCAAAAAGAACCATTGGGGCAATTACGCCAATTTATTGAGCATTTTAAAGGAAACGTACTGTTTTCGGTGGAGACGGAAGGTCGCCGAGAGACGTTGCTTGATTTGCTTTCAGCGTTAAAACTCAAACCAAAACAAATTCAATCCTTGGAACAAGCTAAGAATGAAAAATTTAGCTTGTTAGTCAGCTCTCTTGAACAAGGTTTTATTATTGAACAATCGTTTCCTGTTGCGATTATTGGCGAAGCTAATTTACTTGGCGAACGTGTTCAACAACGTTCTAGAGATAAACGTAAAACGATTAATCCTGACACGCTTGTACGCAATCTTGCCGAGTTGAAAATAGGGCAACCAGTTGTGCATCTTGATCACGGTGTGGGGCGTTATGGTGGTTTGGTTACCTTAGATACAGGCGGCATTAAAGCAGAATATTTGCTACTAAATTATGCAAATGAATCAAAACTTTATGTGCCAGTGACTTCATTACATTTGATTAGCCGTTATGTTGGTGGTTCTGATGAAAGTGCGCCATTACATAAATTAGGGAACGAGGCTTGGGCGAAATCACGCCAAAAAGCAGCGGAGAAAATTCGTGATGTGGCGGCAGAGTTACTAGATGTTTATGCACAACGTGAAGCGAAAAAAGGCTTTGCCTTTAAATATGATCGTGAAGAATTTCAACAATTTGCTGCAACCTTTCCTTTTGAAGAAACTTACGATCAGGAAATGGCAATTAATGCGGTAATTTCGGATATGTGTCAGCCAAAAGCAATGGATCGCCTTGTTTGCGGTGATGTGGGTTTTGGTAAAACTGAAGTGGCAATGCGCGCTGCCTTTTTGGCTGTGATGAATCATAAACAAGTAGCAGTGCTAGTGCCAACCACATTGTTAGCCCAACAGCATTATGAGAATTTTAAAGATCGTTTTGCGAACTTGCCTGTGAACGTAGAAGTGTTATCGCGTTTCAAAACTGCAAAAGAACAAAAACAAATTCTGGAAAACCTTGCAGAAGGCAAAGTCGATATACTGATTGGTACCCATAAATTAATTCAATCAGATGTCAAATTTAGCGATCTTGGTTTGTTGATTATTGATGAAGAGCACCGTTTTGGTGTAGGGCAAAAAGAGAAAATCAAACAGCTTCGTGCAAATATCGATATTCTTACCCTAACGGCAACGCCAATTCCGCGTACGCTTAATATGGCGATGAATGGTATTCGTGATCTGTCCATTATTTCTACGCCTCCTGCGCGCCGATTAAGTATTAAAACCTTCGTCCGTCAGAATGACGATCTTGTTGTACGAGAAGCGATTTTGCGTGAAATTCTCCGAGGTGGACAGGTTTATTATCTCCACAATGATGTCGCAAGCATTGAAAATACAGCAGAAAAACTGACCGCACTTGTGCCAGAGGCGCGAGTGATTGTGGGGCACGGACAAATGCGAGAACGTGATCTAGAACGTGTGATGAGTGATTTTTATCATCAGCGTTATAACGTCTTAGTTTGTTCAACCATTATCGAAACGGGTATTGATGTACCAACGGCAAATACCATTATTATTGAACGAGCGGATCATTTTGGCTTGGCTCAGCTTCATCAATTACGTGGACGAGTAGGGCGTTCACATCATCAGGCTTATGCTTATTTGCTTACGCCACCGCCAAAAATGATGACAAAAGATGCTGAACGCCGTCTTGATGCATTGGAAAATCTTGATAATCTTGGGGCTGGTTTTATTTTAGCAACTCATGATTTAGAGATTCGTGGCGCTGGCGAATTACTCGGAAACGAACAAAGCGGACAAATTGAAAGCATCGGTTTTTCTCTTTATATGGAATTATTGGATGCAGCGGTTAAAGCGTTAAAAGAAGGGCGAGAGCCATCATTAGAAGAACTGACGCAACAACAAGCGGATATTGAATTGCGCGTGCCTGCTTTATTGCCAGATGATTATCTAGGGGATGTGAATATGCGTTTATCCTTTTATAAACGCATTGCCGCAGCAGAGAGTAAAACAGAATTAGATGAACTAAAAGTCGAGTTGATTGACAGATTTGGATTATTGCCTGATGCAACGAAAAACTTATTACAAATTGCAGAATTGCGTTTGTTAGTTGAGCCGTTGAACGTTGTGCGAATTGATGCTGGAACACAAGGCGGTTTTATTG
>ERZ1023220.80-NODE-80-length-20630-cov-174.323548_pt1 | contig 20630 bp, 17 predicted proteins | sample MGYA00380449_ERZ1023220 | MGnify/ENA primary metagenome ERZ1023220 (study PRJEB33173, sample SAMEA4830396) | metagenome | study: EMG produced TPA metagenomics assembly of the PRJEB25223 data set... | reverse complement strand
TCTTGACGATAGAAGTTTCAGCGACCATCATTTTAGAACAGTGATAGCACTTGAAACGACGCTTTCTAAGGAGAATTCTAGTAGGCATACCAGTCGTTTCAAGATAAGGAATTTTATAGGGTCTTTAATGTCTAGTAATTTTGTGATAAAATGTAATTGTTCCATATGATTCTTTCTAATGAGTTGTTTTGTCGCTTTTCATTATAGGTCATATGGGACTTTTTTTCTACACAAAATAGTCTCCATAATATCTATAGGGGATTTACCCACTACAAATATTATAGAGCCCAAAATCCTTTGTTTACTAAACAAGGGATTTTTCTTTTGTCTCTGCTCTTTTTTTGATATAATAGTTCTATGTTAAAATCAGAAAAACAATCACGTTATCAAATGTTAAATGAAGAATTGTCCTTCCTATTGGAAGGCGAAACCAATGTTTTGGCTAATCTTTCCAACGCCAGTGCTCTCATAAAATCACGTTTTCCTAATACCGTATTTGCAGGCTTTTATTTGTTCGATGGAAAGGAATTGGTTTTAGGTCCCTTCCAAGGAGGTGTTTCCTGCATCCGTATTGCACTAGGCAAGGGTGTTTGTGGTGAGGCAGCTCACTTTCAGGAAACTGTTATTGTTGGAGATGTGACGACCTATCTCAACTATATTTCTTGTGATAGTCTAGCTAAAAGTGAAATTGTGGTGCCGATGATGAAGAATGGTCAGTTACTTGGAGTTCTGGATCTGGATTCTTCAGAGATTGAGGATTACGATGCTATGGATCGAGATTATTTGGAACAATTTGTCGCTATTTTGCTTGAAAAGACAGCATGGGACTTTACGATGTTTGAGGAAAAATCTTAATGTATCAAGCACTTTATCGAAAATATAGAAGTCAAAACTTCTCCCAGTTAGTTGGTCAAGAAGTTGTGGCTAAGACTCTTAAACAAGCGGTGGAGCAAGAGAAAATAAGTCACGCTTATCTTTTTTCTGGTCCTCGTGGAACGGGAAAAACCAGTGTTGCTAAAATCTTTGCCAAGGCTATGAACTGTCCCAATCAAGTGGGTGGCGAACCTTGCAATAACTGCTATATTTGTCAAGCAGTGACGGACGGTAGTTTAGAAGATGTCATTGAAATGGATGCAGCTTCTAATAATGGGGTAGATGAAATTCGCGAAATTCGTGATAAATCTACCTATGCGCCTAGCCTTGCTCGTTATAAGGTTTATATCATAGATGAGGTTCACATGCTGTCTACAGGGGCTTTTAATGCCCTCCTAAAGACGCTGGAAGAACCAACACAGAATGTAGTCTTTATTTTGGCCACTACTGAATTGCACAAGATTCCTGCTACTATTCTATCCCGTGTGCAACGTTTTGAGTTTAAATCAATTAAGACACAGGATATTAAGGAACATATTCACTATATCTTAGAAAAAGAAAATATCAGTTCTGAACCAGAGGCTGTGGAAATCATTGCCAGACGGGCGGAAGGTGGAATGCGGGATGCCTTGTCTATTTTGGATCAAGCCCTGAGTTTGACACAGGGAAATGAGCTGACGACTGCTATCTCTGAAGAAATTACTGGCACCATTAGCCTATCAGCCTTGGATGATTATGTGGCGGCCTTGTCTCAACAGGATGTTCCCAAAGCTTTGTCTTGCTTGAATCTTCTTTTTGACAATGGTAAGAGCATGACTCGTTTTGTGACCGATCTTTTGCACTATTTAAGAGACTTGTTAATTGTTCAAACAGGGGGAGAAAATACTCATCATAGTTCAGTCTTTGTAGAAAATTTGGCACTTCCTCAAAAAAATCTGTTTGAAATGATTCGCTTAGCAACAGTGAGTTTAGCAGATATTAAGTCTAGTTTGCAGCCCAAGATTTATGCTGAAATGATGACCGTCCGTTTGGCGGAAATCAAGCCAGAACCAGCTCTATCAGGAGCGGTTGAAAATGAAATTGCTACGCTGAGACAGGAAGTTGCCCGTCTCAAACAAGAGCTTTCTAATGTAGGTGCGGTTCCTAAACAAGTTGCACCAGCTCCTAGTCGACTAGCTACGGGCAAAACAGTCTATCGTGTCGATCGTAATAAAGTGCAATCTATCTTACAAGAGGCCGTCGAAAATCCTGATTTAGCACGTCAAAATCTAATTCGTTTGCAGAATGCCTGGGGAGAGGTAATTGAAAGTCTAGGTGGGCCGGACAAGGCTCTGCTAGTTGGTTCTCAACCGGTTGCTGCCAATGAACACCATGCTATTCTTGCTTTTGAGTCTAACTTCAATGCTGGTCAAACTATGAAACGAGACAATCTCAATACCATGTTTGGTAATATCCTCAGTCAGGCGGCAGGTTTTTCACCTGAGATTTTAGCTATTTCCATGGAGGAATGGAAAGAAGTTCGCGCAGCCTTTTCAGCCAAAGCCAAATCTTCTCAAACTGAAAAAGAAGTAGAAGAAAGCCTGATTCCAGAAGGATTTGAATTTTTGGCTGATAAAGTGAAGGTAGAGGAAGACTAAAGAAAGATTTCATGATACAATAAGTTTATGAATAAACAACAATTTATTATTATGGCGCTGTTTACAGCTGCTGAGACCTATTTTTTCAATGAAGCCTGGATGACTGGCCGCTATATTATGGCAGCCTTTTGGGCAATTTTACTCTTTAGAAATTTCCGAGTCAGTTATGTGATGGGTAAAATCGTTGATGTCATCGATCAGCATTTTAATAGGAAAGACTAGCCCTCAGCTTCCAGACAAAATCAAAGCCTTTTAGGCTTTTTTTTGTTATACTAGAAAAGTATATTTATAGAATTTTTGCTCTATTTCTGGGGAAATCAGACGTTTTTCTAGTAAGTACTGTAAAAGTTTTGAAAAAGAAAGGAACTATTATGTCAGTAATAGAGATCAAAGATCTTCACGTTGAGATTGAAGGAAAAGAAATTTTAAAAGGGGTTAACCTGACCCTGAAAACAGGAGAAATTGCCGCTATCATGGGACCAAATGGTACAGGTAAATCGACTCTTTCTGCCGCTATCATGGGAAATCCAAACTATGAAGTAACTAAAGGTGAAGTTTTGTTTGATGGAGTAAACATCCTTGAGTTGGAAGTGGATGAGCGTGCGCGTATGGGACTTTTCCTTGCTATGCAATACCCATCAGAAATCCCTGGAATTACCAATGCTGAGTTTCTTCGTGCCGCTATGAATGCGGGTAAAGAAGATGATGAGAAGATTTCAGTTCGTGAGTTTATTACTAAGCTAGATGAAAAAATGGAATTGCTCAACATGAAAGAAGAAATGGCAGAGCGTTACCTCAACGAAGGCTTCTCTGGTGGTGAGAAAAAACGCAATGAAATTCTTCAACTTTTGATGCTGGAGCCAACATTTGCTCTTTTGGACGAGATTGACTCAGGTCTTGATATTGACGCTCTTAAAGTTGTGTCTAAAGGTGTCAATGCCATGCGTGGTGAAGGTTTTGGTGCTATGATCATTACTCACTACCAACGTCTTTTGAACTATATCACACCTGATATGGTACACGTGATGATGGAAGGTCGTGTTGTCCTTTCTGGTGGTCCAGAATTGGCTGCGCGTTTGGAACGTGAAGGATACGCAAAATTAGCTGAAGAACTTGGCTACGACTACAAGGAAGAATTGTAATTCCCTCGTATCTTTTAGGAGAAGTAAATGACTAGAGAAAATATTAAACTTTTTTCAGAAATGCACGCTGAACCAAGCTGGTTGGCTGATCTCCGTCAAAAAGCTTTTGATAAAATCGAGAGTTTGGAATTACCAGTTATTGAGCGTGTGAAATTTCACCGTTGGAATCTGGGTGATGGAACGATTACAGAAAGTGAGCCATCAGCAAATGTTCCAGATTTCACTGCACTAGATAATCACTTGAAGTTGGTGCAAGTAGGAACTCAAACTGTTTTTGAGCAAATTCCAGTTGAGTTGGCTCAACAGGGTGTTGTATTTACAGACTTCCATTCAGCTTTAGAAGAAATTCCAGAGCTTATTGAGGAATTATTCATGTCATCTGTCAAGTATGACGATGATAAGTTGGCAGCCTACCATACAGCTTATTTCAACAGTGGTGCTGTTCTTTACATTCCTGATAATGTTGAGATTAAAGAACCAATCGAAGGTGTTTTCTACCAAGACAGTGATAGCGATGTACCGTTTAACAAGCATATTATGATTATCGCTGGTAAAAATTCTAAGATTAGTTATCTGGAGCGTTTAGAGTCACGTGGTGAAGGAAGTACAAAAGCAACTGCAAACATCACTGTCGAAGTGATTGCACGTTCTGGTGCTCAAGTGAAGTTTGCTGCCATCGACCGTCTAGGTGAAAACGTTACTGCCTACATTAGCCGTCGTGGTAAATTAGGCAATGATGCAAGCATTGACTGGGCAATCGGTGTCATGAACGAAGGGAACGTCGTTGCGGACTTTGATAGCGACTTGATTGGAAATGGTAGCCATGCTGACCTGAAAGTTGTAGCTCTTTCAAGTGGCCGTCAGATACAAGGGATTGATACCCGAGTGACTAACTATGGTTGCAACTCAATCGGAAATATCCTTCAACATGGGGTTATTCTTGAAAAAGCAACCTTGACCTTCAATGGTATTGGCCACATTATCAAGGGTGCCAAGGGAGCAGATGCGCAACAAGAAAGTCGTGTTCTCATGCTTTCAGACCAAGCGCGTTCAGATGCCAATCCAATTCTTTTGATTGATGAAAATGACGTAACTGCAGGACATGCGGCTTCTATCGGTCAGGTAGATCCAGAAGACATGTACTACCTCATGAGTCGTGGTTTGGACAAGGCAACTGCAGAGCGTTTGGTTGTTCGTGGTTTCCTTGGATCCGTTATCGTTGAGATTCCAGTCAAGGAGGTTCGTGATGAAATGATTGCGACTATCGAAGAAAAATTGTCAAAACGCTAAGGGGTAGCCTATGTTAGATGTAGAAGTGATTCGCAAGGATTTTCCAATTTTAGACCAGATTGTTAATGATGAACCATTGGTTTATTTGGACAATGCTGCGACGACACAAAAACCACTAGCAGTTCTGGAAACAATCAACCGCTACTATGAGCAGGACAATGCCAATGTTCATCGTGGCGTTCATACCTTGGCAGAAAGGGCGACAGCTTCTTATGAGGCAGCTCGTGAAACCATTCGTAAGTTTATCAATGCAGGGTCTACAAAGGAAGTTCTCTTTACTAGAGGAACGACAACCAGTCTTAACTGGGTAGCGCGTTATGCTGAGGAAGTCTTGACTGAGGGAGACCAGGTTTTGATTTCTGTCATGGAACACCATTCTAATATCATTCCTTGGCAGGAAGCCTGCCGTAAGACTGGAGCGGAGCTTGTCTATGTTTATCTCAAAGACGGAGCTTTGGATATGGTTGACTTGCGAGCAAAATTGACGGACAAGGTACAGTTTGTTTCCCTAGCTCATGCCTCAAATGTTCTGGGTGTGGTCAATCCGATCAAAGAAATCACTCAAATGGCCCACCAAGTGGGAGCCATCATGGTGGTGGATGGTGCTCAGTCTACTCCTCATATGAAGATTGATGTTCAGGACTTGGATGTGGACTTCTTTGCCTTTTCAGGTCACAAGATGGCTGGTCCAACTGGTATCGGTGTTCTTTACGGCAAAGAAAAGTATCTGGAACAAATGTCACCAGTTGAATTTGGCGGCGAAATGATTGATTTCGTTTATGAACAATCTGCTAGTTGGAAGGAATTGCCTTGGAAATTCGAGTCTGGAACTCCTAACATGGTTGGTGCAATCGGACTTGCTGCTGCAGTTGATTATCTGGAAAAGATTGGTATGGATGCCATTGAAGCCCATGAACAGGAATTGATTGCCTATGTCTTTCCGAAATTACAGGCGATTGAAGGACTGACCATTTATGGTTCACAGGACTTGGCTCAACGTTCAGGTGTCATTGCTTTTAACCTAGGCGACCTTCATCCTCACGACCTTGCAACGGCTTTGGATTATGAAGGTGTGGCAGTTCGTGCGGGTCACCACTGTGCGCAACCCTTGCTCCAGTATTTGGATGTTCCAGCAACAGCTCGTGCAAGTTTTTATATCTACAATACCAAGGCAGATTGCGACAAGCTAGTCGATGCCTTACAAAAGACAAAGGAGTTTTTCAATGGCACTTTCTAAACTAGATAGCCTTTATATGGCAGTGGTAGCAGACCATTCGAAAAATCCACACCACCAAGGGAAGTTGGAAGATGCTGAGCAAATCAGTCTCAACAATCCGACCTGTGGCGATGTTATCAACCTCTCTGTCAAGTTTAATGCAGAAGACCGTTTGGAAGATATCGCTTTTCTAAACTCAGGTTGTACCATCTCAACTGCCTCTGCAAGCATGATGACAGAGGCAGTTTTAGGCAAGACCAAGCAAGAAATTCTAGAACTTGCAACCATCTTTTCTGAAATGGTTCAAGGACAAAAAGATGACAGACAAGATAGTCTTGGAGATGCAGCCTTCTTGTCAGGTGTTGCTAAATTTCCTCAACGAATCAAGTGTGCGACCCTAGCTTGGAACGCCCTGAAGAAAACAATTGAAAATCAAGAAAAACAGTAAGGCAAGTTTCTTTTGTCTTATGAATCAGTAGAAATGAAGAATGAAAGAAAGGATATTATGGCTGAAGAAAGAGTAGAACCAAAACCAATTGATCTTGGTGAATATAAATTTGGTTTCCATGATGATGTAGAGCCTGTCCTATCGACAGGAAAAGGATTGAATGAAGATGTCATTCGTGAACTATCAGCTGCCAAGGGAGAACCTGAGTGGATGTTAGAGTTCCGTTTGAAGTCTTATGAAACCTTTAAAAAAATGCCCATGCAAACTTGGGGAGCAGACTTGTCAGAGATTGACTTTGATGACTTGATCTACTACCAAAAACCATCTGATAAACCAGCTCGTTCATGGGATGAGGTTCCTGAAAAAATTAAAGAAACCTTTGAGCGTATCGGGATTCCTGAAGCTGAGCGTGCTTATCTAGCCGGTGCCTCTGCCCAGTACGAGTCAGAAGTGGTTTACCACAACATGAAGGAAGAATTTGAGAAGTTAGGTATTATCTTTACAGATACGGATTCTGCCCTCAAGGAATACCCAGACTTGTTTAAACAATACTTTGCTAAGTTGGTACCGCCAACAGATAACAAATTGGCTGCCCTTAACTCAGCAGTATGGTCTGGTGGAACCTTTATCTACGTACCAAAAGGGGTCAAGGTAGATATTCCACTTCAAACTTACTTCCGTATCAACAACGAGAATACAGGTCAGTTTGAACGTACCTTGATTATTGTTGATGAGGGAGCAAGTGTCCACTACGTTGAAGGGTGTACAGCGCCAACATATTCAAGCAACAGCTTGCACGCTGCCATCGTAGAAATCTTTGCCTTGGATGGTGCTTATATGCGTTATACAACCATCCAAAACTGGTCTGATAACGTTTATAACTTGGTAACAAAGCGTGCTAAAGCTCAAAAGGATGCCACTGTTGAGTGGATTGATGGTAACTTGGGTGCCAAAACAACCATGAAATACCCATCTGTTTACCTTGATGGAGAAGGGGCGCGTGGGACTATGCTTTCGATTGCCTTTGCTAATGTAGGGCAACACCAAGATACGGGTGCTAAGATGATCCACAATGCTCCACATACTAGCTCATCTATCGTGTCTAAATCCATCGCTAAAGGTGGAGGTAAGGTTGATTACCGTGGTCAAGTAACCTTTAACAAGAACTCTAAGAAATCTGTTTCTCACATTGAGTGTGATACCATTATCATGGATGACTTGTCAGCATCAGATACCATTCCGTTTAATGAAATCCACAACTCGAAAGTTGCTTTGGAACACGAAGCAAAGGTTTCTAAGATTTCAGAAGAGCAACTCTATTACCTCATGAGCCGTGGATTGTCAGAATCTGAGGCAACTGAGATGATTGTTATGGGATTTGTAGAGCCCTTTACGAAAGAACTTCCAATGGAATACGCAGTTGAGCTGAACCGCTTGATTAGCTATGAAATGGAAGGGTCAGTTGGGTAAAATTTGATTTTATACTCTTCGAAAATCTCTTCAAACCACGTCAGCATCGCCTTACCGTATGTATGGTTACTGACTTCGTCAGTTTCATCTACAACCTCAAAACCATGTTTTGAGCTGACTTCGTCAGTTTCATCTACAACCTCAAAACAGTGTTTTGAGCAACCTGCGGCTAGCTTCCTAGTTTGTTCTTTGATTTTGAGTATTAGATTTACTCAAAATCAAGGATTTTGAAGATGAACTTGTATCAAAAAATCGCGGTTTAAAATCGCGATTTTTTATAATTTCTCGTTAACAAAGCGGACAAACTGATTCCACCAAACTTTTAAGAAAAAGGCTTTTTCAATTTTCTTGTCTGCTACCATTTCGAAACTAGGGCGCTCTGTGGTGATGTAACCTTGACCAATCAAGTCCTTGTCTTCATAAGTCAAATGGGCAACCACTGTTCCAGCTTCAAGTGGTGCTGGGATTGCTTTGGAATCAGGTGTGAATTGAACAGATTGGGAAGATTGATTCCCAACACGTTCGATTAGATAGATATCCTCTGGAGCCACTGCAGTTACTGTATCTTCTTTTCCATCTTGTACAGGGGCTTTGCTATCTTGATAGGCATCGCCTTGTTGAACGATTTTGCGAAGTGTAAATGTAGAAGAAATATAATCCATTAGGGAAGATGTAGCTGTAAATCGAGCGTAAGGATTATTGTCTTGATGATCTGCATTTAAAACAACTGTGATGACTCTCATGCCTTTTTCGACAGTAGTACCAACAAAAGACTCTCCAGCCTTATCTGTTGTTCCTGTTTTTAGCCCATCAAAACCACCACGGTAAGCAGGCATACCTTCTAACATGTAGTTGGTTGAAGTGATTGTCATTCCAGCAAAAGTAGAAGAAGGTTTTTTGGTGATTTCCAAGACTTGTGGGTATTTTTTGATGAGGTTGCGAGCAACAATAGCGACATCATAAGCACTAAGCTTATTTTCCTCATCTTTTTTAGAACCTGGGTAAATGTTATCCCTTAGAGTTTCATTGTTAAGACCTGTCGTATTGACAACAGTGGCATCCTGAATTCCCCATTCCAAGAGTTTTGCCCGCATCATATCGACGAAATCTTTTTCTGAGCCAGCAATTTTCTCAGCTAGGGCAATAGCGGCGCTGTTGGCACTAGATACCAGAGTTGCTTCAAGCAACTCTTCGACAGTATAATTACGGGCCTCCATAGGAATATTACTGGCTTCAGAATTTGTCGTCAATTGATAAGGATAATCAGAAATATCTACAGGAGTGGAGAGGGTAATACTTCCGTTTTCCAAAGCTTCATAGACCAGATAAACAGTAATCAATTTTGTTATGGAAGCAATTTCGACAGGTTGCGTTGCATCCTTCTCATAGAGAATTTTACCAGTATTTGCCTCAACAGCAATCGCATGTTTAGCGGCAATGGTAAAATCTTGAGCAACAGCAGTAGAAGCACCCCCTAAAAGAGAGATAGTTAATAAAGTTAAAAATATTTTTTTCATAGTAGTCTTATTCTATCATAAAGAAAAAAAATATTCTTGCTTTAATAATTCATCTGTTAAGCTTTTTGAAAATATGGTAAAATAAAGTGAGGGAGGTAACTCATGTTTCGTAGAAATAAATTATTTTTTTGGACCACAGAAATTTTACTCTTAACCATCATCTTTTACCTATGGAGACAGATGGGGTCTTTGATTAACCCTTTTGTTAGAGTGCTTAATACAATTATGATTCCATTTTTATTAGGGGGCTTTCTTTATTATTTGACAAACCCTATTGTTACTTTCTTAAATAAAGTCTGTAAACTCAATCGTTTGCTTGGTATTTTAATTACCTTGTGTACTTTGGTCTGGGGAATGGTCATAGGTGTTGTCTATCTCTTACCTATTTTGATTAATCAGTTATCTAGTTTGATTATATCTAGTCAAACTATTTATAGTCGAGTACAAGACTTAATCATAGACTTATCTAATTATCCTGCGCTCCAGAATTTGGATGTAGAAGCTACAATTCAGCAGTTAAACTTATCCTATGTTGATATTCTTCAAAATATCCTAAATAGCGTATCAAATAGTGTGGGGAGCGTCTTGTCAGCTCTTATCAGTACTGTTTTGATTTTGATTATGACTCCAGTTTTTTTGGTTTATTTCTTATTAGATGGACATAAATTCTTGCCCATGCTTGAAAGAACAATTCTAAAGAGGGATCGCTTGCATATTGCAGGCTTATTAAAGAATTTAAATGCGACGATTGCTCGCTATATTAGTGGAGTTTCGATTGACGCAATCATTATAGGTTGTTTGGCTTATATTGGCTATAGTATTATTGGTTTAAAATATGCTTTAGTTTTTGCCATTTTTTCTGGTGTAGCCAATTTAATTCCTTATGTGGGACCAAGTATTGGTTTGATTCCTATGATCATCGCAAATATATTCACTGATCCCCATAGACTGCTGATTGCAGTGATTTATATGCTTGTTGTTCAGCAGGTAGATGGCAATATCTTATATCCTCGAATCGTAGGAAGTGTTATGAAGGTTCATCCAATCACGATTTTAGTTTTACTTTTGTTGTCAAGCAATATCTATGGTGTAGTTGGAATGATTGTCGCAGTGCCAACCTATTCTATCTTGAAAGAAATTTCTAAGTTCTTATCCCGTTTGTATGAAAATCATAAAATAATGAAAGAACGAGAAAGAGAATTAGCTAAGTAAAAGTCAGGAGAACCCTGATTTTTCTTTACTGGAAGTGGCCTTTAGATTAGAAGACTGAAAATAAGTTAAAGTCTTAAACTAATTTTCACAGCTAAGAATAGTAGAAGTTAATCTGATAAAAATCGAAAAAACCAGTGGAATTCCGTGTCAGGGTAAGTTCCACTGGTTTTCATAGTCTATTAAAGTTCGAATGAAACCTATTTATAGTAGATTGAAACTAGAATAGTACACCTCTAATTCTAAAACATTGTTAGAAATCGATTTGACTGTCCTGATCTATTCGTCCTATTCTTATTTCATTTTACTATATTTTGGTGCAATAAGTGAAAAGTAGTCCGAATAATATAAGGATTGATTTTATAGTTTTTAAACTCAAATGAATTGAAATAAAGAGAGTACGAAAATTCTCATCTGAAAGTATTTTAGAATAATTCTCTTCGTGAATTTCTTCAAAACAGATAGCTTCATCTTAGGTATGTGTTAATTGGATTTCGTAAGCTCTATTTACAATCGTAAAGTTATACACTGAGAAAGTTGTAGTTAGTCTTCCAGTTTGCTAAATTTCTCGAATAGTATCTTTTTTAGGTATGTGATTTCTTTTTGCATTTTTGAGTTAGATAAGGTATAATGGTTTTATTGTCTTTTGGGGTCGTTACGGATTCGACAGGCATTATGAGGCATATTTTGCGACTCGTGTGGCGACGTAAACGCTCAGTTAAATATAACTGCAAAAAATAACACTTCTTACGCTCTAGCTGCCTAAAAACCAGCAGGCGTGACCCGATTTGGATTGCTCGTGTTCAATGACAGGTCTTATTATTAGCGAGATACGATTAAGTCTTGTCTAGCGGCTTGATAAGAGATTGATAGACTCGCAGTTTCTAGACTTGAGTTATGTGTCGAGGGGCTGTTAAAATAATACATAACCTATGGTTGTAGACAAATATGTTGGCAGGTGTTTGGACGTGGGTTCGACTCCCACCGGCTCCATTATTCCTTTGCATTCCTTGGTAAAACGTTGTTAAATCAACGTTTTTTATTTTTATATTTGGTATTCCTTTGCATTCTTTTGCTAAAAAGGGAGTCACAAACAGACCCTATTTTAAAAAAGGATAAAAAAGGATACAACATTTGTCGCATCCTAAAAATCTATGTACTTCGTAAAGCGTTCTCCGATTCGAGTATTCCTCTGCATGCTTTAGTAAATATAGGATTTTTTATAGTTACTTCCCTAATTGGATTTCTAATTGTTCTTTATCTGAGAAATTCAAAATGTTAATACCATACTCTTGTAGAGCGATTTGATGGTCATCTTTGATATTATTATACCCTTCATCGCTTACAATGATATACAACTGTTCTGTATCTCCATATTCTTTTCTACGGTATTCAGATGTATCTAACCAACTAGCTAAGATAGTATCAACTTGTTGTTTGGTTATGTTATTGTGAACTCTGGCTATTTTTGAAATACCTTTACTCATAAACACAAAATTAAAGCGGTGTTCTAAACGAGATTTACCTGCAATTGAGAAAGCTGGAAAGACTGTGTAATGCTCATTTTTCATGAAGTAAGATTTAACATCGTCTAAAAATTGAGATTTAATATTGTTAGGTGTTAGCTGAATAAAGTCATAAACATTCATCAGCAATTGTGTCATATCATGTATGACTTGTCCTAGATGTTCTTTACCAGTCGTCCGTTCGATTGCTCCATCGTGTAAATCAAATCCATTAAAGTGGAGAAGTGAGTTAAAGATGTCTTGACGTCGCCCTTTTTTTGTAACATCAATATTATTAATGGATAAATTCCAGATAGTATAACCATCATCTGTAACTGTCAAATGTTTTCCATTGCTTTTTATTGAGAAACCAATAGCTTCACCTAATGGGTCTATAAAAGGAGTAATCACTTCAGTATGAGTATCAGTCACATCATTAAAAACAGCGTTTTCTTTTATGTAATTTAGATAGGTATTTTTGATATCAGTAGCATTCATGATATTCTCCTTTCTTTATAGGGTGATTATAACAAATCCTCTTGTATATTAATTGCTATATTTTCAGGATTGTTCACATTGGTATAGTCAAGCAAATTATCAAGCATATCCAGGAAGTCATCAGTGTTAAGAATATCTTCATAAGGTAGTGGATAGGCTTTGTAATGAGTTGTTTCATCCCCTTTTTGATAATACTCTTCTTCAGAGAAGATGTTAACTCGATTGCCCCAAACTTTCTCGCCGTTTGCGTTCTTATGGAATTTATTATTTAGATTGATTCGTAAGAGAGTATAGTTGTGTTGAGTTTCCCTTAGATGAAAAACTTTGCTTGTAGTGCTGTAGAAGTAGTTCAAAATAAATCTAGTATCATGCTTGCCAACAAGGTTAATAGTACCTGAACTGCGATTCGTAAGAGTTCGATTGTGTTTATTAGCAATTGCTTTAATTATTTTTATGAGAGCTTTAGCTTCACTATCTGTCAGAAGTAACTTTTTCATATCTTTCCTTTCTACTTTATCTACATTCTAGAGAGTGGAAATCTGGAATGTAGATCAGACAGCGATCCTTCCGTATGCATCTGGTTTCTTAAAGAGAGCTATGATGCCTTGGAAAAGTGCAATAATAGCAGGTATTCCTGTTAAAGATAAAATCAGAAAAAGGAAACCTTTTCCGTTATATCCTGCGTAAAAATGATGTATACCCAATCCACCTAAAAATAAAGCAAGAATAACATAAACCCACTTATTAACATAATGTACACCTGTAGCTATTTCTTGAGTGTGAACGACTTGTGACTGATTTTGCATAGCGTTGTTTTCATTGACAATGTTAATATTAATTTTGTCGTCTTTTTTATCTTCAACTTTTATGACGATAATCTCACCATCTACTTTATGAACTTCGACTTCGTCACCTAATTTTGGAACAAAATTCAATTCAGATGGATTTACTTTTAAATACTCTTCATTATGGGAGATTACAACCTCTGCTCCTGTAACTTTAACAACTTTTGACATTTTGTTTTTCCTTTCATTTTACCATCTATAGATTTTAATAATGAGCTTTGATATTTAGTTTATCTGTTTTTATAAGTAAAGTATATCAAAAAAAGTACGAAAAGAAAATCTTTTATGGTTTAGTTAAAAAGCAAGAGTTTAAGAAACTGGATTAATTAAACTTGAAGTATTTGAGATTTTGTCTTTTACTGTTCGTAAAATCGTATGAGATAAGAAGGGAGTGGAAAGAATTCATACTCTCTCTAGAACTTGTATATTGAAACGATGTGGAGATTGTAAAGAAATTACAAAATACCCCAAAACTAAGATAGAAATACAAAGTTTCAGGGTATCATATATTTTATCTGTTTTTCCACGGAAGACATGGGATTCGAACCCACGCACGCTATTACACGCCTACCGCGTTTCCAACACGACCTCTTAAGCCTCTTGAGTAATCTTCCAATACTTACTCAAATAGTCTACCATAAAGGCTCTTATCTTGCAATAAAAATTCTAGAAATAAGAAAAATGATAGATTTTGAAAAAAATGATAAAAAATGCTTGACTTCAAAAGAAAGTATGATAGAATGAATAGTGTAAACGATAACAGGAGGTGATTCAGTGTTAAAAACAGAACGTAAACAACTGATTTTAGAGGAGTTAAATCAACATCATGTAGTTTCTCTAGAAAAATTAGTTAGTTTGCTAGAAACGTCAGAATCAACGGTTCGAAGAGACTTGGATGAGTTGGAAGCGGAAAACAAGCTTCGTCGTGTGCATGGTGGAGCAGAACTCCCCCACTCCTTACAGGAAGAAGAAACCATTCAAGAAAAATCTGTCAAAAACCTTCAAGAAAAGAAGTTGCTGGCTCAGAAAGCAGCCTCTCTCATTAAAGAAAAAGATGTCATCTTTATCGATGCTGGAACAACAACTGCTTTTTTGATTCATGAATTGGTCAATAAGAATGTTACAGTTGTGACCAACTCCATTCACCATGCCGCTCAGTTGGTTGAAAAGCAGATTCCAACTGTCATGGTTGGAGGAAATGTCAAGACGGCGACAGATGCTAGTATCGGGGGCGTTGCTCTTAACCAGATTAACCAATTGCACTTTGACCGTGCCTTTATCGGAATGAATGGTGTTGACGATGGCTATTATACGACTCCTGATATGGAGGAGGGAGCTGTGAAAAGAGCTATTTTGGAGAATGCCAAGCAGACCTACGTCTTGGTGGATTCGTCAAAAATTGGACAAACTTGCTTTGCCAAGGTAGCACCACTCAAACGCGCTATCGTTATCACTAGTCAAGGGCATGAGCTCTTGCAGGTTATTAAGGAGAAAACGGAGGTAATAGAAGTATGATTTATACAGTCACACTCAATCCATCCATTGACTATATCGTTCGTTTGGACCAAGTCAAAGTTGGTAGTGTAAATCGTATGGACAGTGATGATAAGTTTGCTGGTGGGAAAGGAATCAATGTCAGCCGTGTCTTGAAACGTTTGAATATACCAAATACAGCGACGGGATTTATCGGTGGTTTTACTGGTAAATTTATCACAGATACTTTAGCAGAGGAAGAAATCGAGACACGTTTTGTCCAGGTGGCAGAAGATACTCGTATCAATGTTAAAATCAAAGCAGACCAAGAAACAGAAATCAACGGAACGGGTCCAACTGTTGAACCGGTTAAGCTAGAAGAATTGAAAGCTATTTTATCTAGTCTGACAGCAGAAGATACAGTTGTCTTTGCAGGTTCAAGTGCTAAAAATCTAGGCAATGTTATCTATAAGGATTTGATTTCCTTGACGCGCCAGACTGGTGCGCAAGTGGTCTGTGACTTTGAAGGACAGACCTTAATTGATAGTTTGGACTACCAACCTCTTCTTGTAAAACCAAACAATCATGAACTTGGAGCGATTTTTGGGGTTAAACTCGAAAGTTTAGATGAAATTGAGAAATACGCTCGTGAGTTACTGGCTAAAGGTGCTCAAAATGTTATTATCTCTATGGCTGGGGACGGTGCCCTTCTTGTCACATCTGAGGGAGCTTACTTCGCTAAACCAATCAAGGGAACAGTCAAAAATTCAGTCGGAGCTGGTGATTCTATGGTTGCCGGATTCACAGGTGAATTTGTCAAATCAAAAGACGCAGTAGAATCCTTCAAATGGGGAGTGGCTTGCGGAACAGCAACTACTTTCTCGGATGACTTGGCAACGGCAGAATTTATTAAAGAAACATATGAAAAAGTTGAGGTAGAAAAACGATGAAAATTCAAGACTTATTGAGAAAAGATGTCATGTTGCTGGATTTGCAGGCAACTGAAAAAACAGCTGTCATCGACGAGATGATTAAAAATTTGACAGACCACGGTTATGTAACAGATTTTGAAACTTTTAAAGAAGGCATTTTGGCGCGTGAAGCCTTGACTTCTACTGGTTTGGGTGACGGTATCGCAATGCCTCACAGCAAAAACGCTGCTGTCAAAGAAGCGACAGTTCTATTTGCTAAGTCAAATAAGGGTGTTGATTATGAGAGCTTGGACGGACAACCAACAGACCTCTTCTTCATGATTGCGGCTCCAGAAGGTGCCAATGACACTCACTTGGCAGCCTTGGCAGAATTGTCTCAATACTTGATGAAAGACGGTTTTGCTGATAAACTTCGTCAAGCAACATCAGCTGACCAAGTTATCGAACTTTTTGACCAAGCTTCAGAAAAAACTGAGGAACCTGTTCAAGCACCTGCCAATGAATCTGCTGACTTTATCGTGGCTGTTACAGCTTGTACGACAGGTATTGCCCACACTTATATGGCTCAAGAAGCCCTTCAAAAAGTGGCTGCTGAAAAGGGGGTTGGTATCAAGGTCGAAACCAACGGTGCTAGTGGTGTTGGTAACCAACTAACTGCTGAGGACATCCGCAAGGCTAAAGCTGTTATCATTGCAGCAGACAAGGCAGTTGAAATGGATCGTTTCGATGGCAAACCTTTGATCAATCGTCCAGTTGCTGACGGTATCCGTAAGACAGAAGAATTGATCAACTTGGCTATTTCAGGAGATGCGGAAGTCTACCGTGCCGCTAATGGTGCCAAAGTCGCAACAGCCTCTAACGAAAAACAAAGCCTTGGTGGTGCCTTCTACAAACACTTGATGAGTGGTGTATCTCAAATGTTGCCATTCGTTATCGGTGGTGGTATCATGATTGCCCTTGCCTTCTTGATTGACGGTGCTTTGGGTGTTCCGAATGAAAACCTTGGCAACCTTGGTTCCTACCATGAGCTAGCTTCTATGTTCATGAAAATTGGTGGAGCTGCCTTTGGTTTGATGCTTCCAGTTTTTGCAGGTTATGTTGCCTACTCTATTGCTGAAAAACCAGGTTTGGTAGCAGGTTTCGTGGCTGGTGCTATTGCCAAAGAAGGTTTTGCCTTTGGTAAAATTCCTTATGCCGCAGGTGGTGAAGCAACGTCAACTCTGGCAGGTGTCTCATCTGGTTTCCTAGGTGCCCTTGTTGGTGGATTTATCGCAGGTACCTTGGTTCTTGCCATCAAGAAATATGTTAAAGTTCCTCGTTCACTTGAAGGTGCTAAATCAATTCTTCTCTTGCCACTTCTTGGAACAATCTTGACAGGATTTGTTATGCTAGCTGTGAATATCCCAATGGCAGCAATCAACACTGCTATGAATGACTTCCTAGGTGGCATTGGAGGAGGTTCAGCTGTCCTTCTTGGTATCGTACTTGGTGGAATGATGGCTGTTGATATGGGTGGACCAGTTAACAAAGCAGCCTATGTCTTTGGTACAGGTACGCTTGCAGCAACTGTTTCTTCAGGTGGTTCTGTGGCTATGGCAGCAGTTATGGCTGGAGGAATGGTGCCACCACTTGCAATCTTTGTCGCAACTCTTCTTTTCAAAGATAAATTTACCAAAGAAGAACGTAACTCTGGTCTGACAAACATCATCATGGGCTTGTCATTTATCACTGAGGGAGCGATTCCATTTGGTGCCGCTGACCCAGCTCGTGCGATTCCAAGCTTCATCCTTGGTTCAGCAGTAGCAGGTGGCCTCGTTGGTCTTGATGGAATCAAACTCATGGCACCACACGGAGGTATTTTCGTGATTGCCCTTACTTCAAATGCTCTTCTTTACCTTGCCTCTGTCTTGGTAGGAGCAATCGTAAGTGGTGTGGTCTATGGTTACCTACGTAAACCCCAAGCATAAAACTTAGATAGAAAATGAAAAGATTGGACCGTTTGGTGCAGTCTTTTTCTCTTCCCGAAATACCTGTGAAATATGGTATAATAGAAGAATGGCAAACAAGAATACAAGTACAACAAGACGGAGACCGTCTAAAGCAGAACTGGAAAGAAAAGAAGCGATTCAACGAATGTTGATTTCGTTAGGAATTGCGATTTTATTGATTTTCGCAGCCTTCAAATTAGGGGCTGCGGGTATAACCCTTTATAATTTAATTCGCTTGCTAGTTGGTAGCCTAGCTTATCTGGCGATATTCGGCCTATTAATCTATCTCTTCTTTTTCAAGTGGATACGAAAACAGGAAGGAGTCTTATCTGGCTTTTTCACCATATTTGCTGGCTTACTCTTGATTATTGAGGCCTACTTGGTTTGGAAATATGGTTTGGACAAGTCCGTTCTAAAAGGGACCATGGCTCAGGTTGTGACAGATCTGACTGGTTTTCGAACGACTAGTTTTGCTGGAGGGGGCTTGATCGGGGTCGCTCTTTATATTCCAACAGCCTTTCTCTTTTCAAATATCGGAACTTACTTTATTGGTTCTATCTTGATTTTAGTGGGTTCTCTCCTAGTCAGCCCTTGGTCTGTTTACGATATTGCTGAATTTTTCAGTAGAGGCTTTGCTAAATGGTGGGAAGGGCACGAGCGTCGAAAAGAGGAACGCTTTGTCAAACAAGAAGAAAAAGCTCGCCAAAAGGCTGAGAAAGAGGCTAGATTAGAACAAGAAGAGACTGAAAAAGCCTTACTCGATTTGCCTCCTGTTGATATGGAAACGGGTGAAATTCTGACAGAGGAAGCTGTTCAAAATCTTCCACCTATTCCAGAAGAAAAGTGGGTGGAACCAGAAATCATCCTGCCTCAAGCTGAACTTAAATTCCCTGAACAGGAAGATGACTCAGATGACCAAGATGTTCAGGTCGATTTTTCAGCCAAAGAAGCCCTTGAATACAAACTTCCAAGCTTACAACTCTTTGCACCAGATAAACCAAAAGATCAGTCTAAAGAGAAGAAAATTGTCAGAGAAAATATCAAAATCTTAGAAGCAACCTTTGCTAGCTTTGGTATTAAGGTAACAGTTGAACGGGCCGAAATTGGGCCATCAGTGACCAAGTATGAAGTCAAGCCGGCTGTTGGTGTAAGGGTCAACCGCATTTCCAATCTATCAGATGACCTCGCTCTAGCCTTGGCTGCCAAGGATGTCCGGATTGAAGCACCAATCCCTGGGAAATCCCTAATCGGAATTGAAGTGCCCAACTCCGATATTACCACTGTATCTTTCCGAGAACTATGGGAACAATCGCAAACGAAAGCAGAAAATTTCTTGGAAATTCCTTTAGGGAAGGCTGTTAATGGAACCGCAAGAGCTTTTGACCTTTCTAAAATGCCCCACTTGCTAGTTGCAGGTTCAACGGGTTCAGGGAAGTCAGTAGCAGTTAACGGCATTATTGCTAGCATTCTCATGAAGGCGAGACCAGATCAAGTTAAATTTATGATGGTCGATCCCAAGATGGTTGAGTTATCTGTTTACAATGATATTCCCCATCTCTTGATTCCAGTCGTGACCAATCCACGCAAAGCCAGCAAGGCTCTGCAAAAGGTTGTGGATGAAATGGAAAGCCGTTATGAACTCTTTGCCAAGGTGGGAGTTCGGAATATTGCAGGTTTTAATGCCAAGGTAGAAGAGTTCAATTCCCAGTCTGAGTACAAGCAAATTCCGCTACCACTCATTGTCGTGATTGTGGATGAGTTGGCTGACCTCATGATGGTGGCCAGCAAGGAAGTGGAAGATGCTATCATCCGTCTTGGGCAGAAGGCGCGTGCTGCAGGTATCCACATGATTCTTGCAACTCAGCGTCCATCTGTTGATGTCATCTCTGGTTTGATTAAGGCCAATGTTCCATCTCGTGTAGCATTTGCGGTTTCATCAGGAACAGACTCCCGTACGATTTTGGATGAAAATGGAGCAGAAAAACTTCTTGGTCGAGGAGACATGCTCTTTAAACCGATTGATGAAAATCATCCAGTTCGTCTCCAAAGCTCCTTTATCTCGGATGACGATGTTGAGCGCATTGTGAACTTCATCAAGGCTCAGGCAGATGCAGACTACGATGAGAGTTTTGATCCAGGTGAGGTTTCTGAAAATGAAGGAGAATTTTCGGATGGAGATGCTGGTGGTGATCCGCTTTTTGAAGAAGCTAAGTCTTTGGTTATCGAAACACAGAAAGCCAGTGCGTCTATGATTCAGCGTCGTTTATCAGTTGGATTTAACCGTGCGACTCGTCTCATGGAAGAACTGGAGATAGCAGGTGTCATCGGTCCAGCTGAAGGTACCAAGCCAAGAAAAGTATTGCAGCAATAAAAAATAGCTTCTTTCCAAGGTTGGAAGGAGCTATTTTACTGGCTATTGATTACTTTTATACTCTTCGCAAATCAAATTCAAACCACGTCAGCTTCGCCTTGCCGTACTCAAGTACTGCCTACGGCTAGCTTTCTAGTTTGCTCTTTGATTTTCATTGAGTATTATTTTCTGAAGTTGGCGCATTGGACTGTTTTTCGTTTTCAGTAGCAGGTTTAC
>ERZ1023220.79-NODE-79-length-20755-cov-183.132415_pt1 | contig 20755 bp, 20 predicted proteins | sample MGYA00380449_ERZ1023220 | MGnify/ENA primary metagenome ERZ1023220 (study PRJEB33173, sample SAMEA4830396) | metagenome | study: EMG produced TPA metagenomics assembly of the PRJEB25223 data set... | reverse complement strand
AACATGTTTTTGAGGTTGTAGATGAAACTGACGAAGTCAGTAACCATACATACGGTAGGGCGACGCTGACGTGGTTTGAAGAGATTTTCGAAGAGTATTAACTATTATGCTTTACAAACTAGTGTAGAAGTGATATACTATAGGTGAAGTTACTAGTAGGTATTACAAAATAGATTAGAAGGGAGAAGTGATGAAAGAAACTCAGCTATTAAAAGGTGTTCTTGAAGGTTGTGTCTTGGATATGATTGGTCAAAAAGAGCGGTATGGTTATGAGTTGGTTCAGACTTTGCGAGAGGCTGGATTTGATACTATCGTTCCAGGAACTATTTATCCTTTGTTGCAAAAGTTAGAAAAAAATCAATGGATAAGAGGCGACATGCGCCCGTCGCCAGATGGTCCAGATCGGAAGTATTTTTCATTAGTGAAAGAAGGAGAAGAGCGTGTCTCAGTCTTTTGGCAACAATGGGACGATTTGAGTCAAAAAGTAGAAGGGATTAAGAATGGGGGTTAAACCATGAAGAAAATGAAGTATTACGAAGAAACAAGCGCTTTGCTACATGAGTTTTCTGAGGAGAATCAAAAGTATTTTGAGGAGTTGTGGGAAAGTTTTAATCTTGCTGGATTTCTCTATGATGAAGACTATCTCAGAGAGCAGATCTATTTGATGATGCTAGATTTCTCAGAAGCAGAACGAGATGGCATGAGTGCAGAGGATTATCTAGGTAAGAATCCTAAAAAAATAATGAAAGAGATTCTCAAGGGAGCACCTCGCAGTTCTATCAAAGAGTCCCTTTTGACGCCAATTCTTGTCCTGGCGGTATTACGTTATTATCAACTACTAAGTGATTTTTCTAAAGGTCCTCTCTTAACAGTCAATTTGCTCACATTTTTAGGGCAACTTCTTATTTTTCTGATTGGATTTGGACTTGTGGCCACAATTTTACGAAGAAGTTTAGTCCAAGATTCTCCTAAAATGAAAATTGGCACTTACATTGTTGTTGGGACTATAGTTCTTCTAGTTGTTTTAGGATATGTAGGAATGGCAAGCTTCATACAAGAAGGAGCCTTTTATATTCCGGCTCCCTGGGATAGTTTGTCTGTCTTTACGATTTCGCTAGTTATCGGTATTTGGAATTGGAAAGAAGCGGTCTTTCGTCCATTTGTCAGTATGATTATTGCCCATCTTGTGGTGGGTTCTCTGCTCCGTTATTATGAGTGGATGGGGATTTCAAATGTTTTCCTTACAAAAGTTATTCCTTTAGCTGTCCTCTTTATTGGAATCTTTGTCTTGTTCCGTGGGTTTAAGAAGATAAAATGGAGTGAAGTATAGTCAAAAAGCCGTTGCAAAGCGGTTTTTTGTTATAATGAAGGGAAGAATGTTAGAAATTAAAGGAGAAAAATTTGATGAGATACATAACTCTTGGTCAAGATGACAAAGAATTATCAGAAATTGTTCTCGGAATGATGAGAATAAAAGATAAGTCTGTAAAAGAAGTTGAAGAGCTTGTAGAAACAGCACTTTCTGTTGGAATCAATGCCTTCGACTTGGCTGATATTTATGGTCGTGGTCGTTGTGAAGAACTGTTAGGTCTTGTCCTAAAAAATCGTCCAGATTTAAGAGAAAAGATGTGGATTCAGTCCAAATGTGGCATTCGCATTGAAGAATTTACCTATTTTGATTTTTCTAAGGACTATATTATAAAATCAGTAGACGGTATTTTGCAAAGATTGAAGATTGATCATCTAGATAGCTTGCTCCTTCATCGACCAGATGCTTTGATGGAATCTGACCAAGTAGCAGAAGCCTTTGATCTCCTTTATAAACAAGGTAAAGTTCGAGATTTTGGAGTTTCTAATCAAAATCCTATGATGATGGAGTTGCTTAAAAAAGATGTCAAGCAGCCGTTAGCTGTTAATCAGCTACAATTGAGTGCGGCTTTTACTCCAGGATTTGAATCAGCTTTTCATGTTAATATGGAAGATAGTCAAGCAGCTATGCGAGATGGCAGCATTTTTGAATATTGCAAATTACACGATGTGGTCATTCAAGCATGGTCTGTCTTACAATTCGGGTATTTTAAAGGGAATTTTGTTGGAAATGAGAAATTTCAAGCTTTAAATCAAGTACTTGATCGTTTAGCTATTAAATATGGAGTAACCTCTTCAACTATTGCCATTTCTTGGATATTGCGTTATCCAGCAAAAATGCAGGCAGTTGTAGGTACCACAAATCCTAAGCACTTGAGAGAAGTTAGCCAAGCGGCAAACTTTAGCTTAACAAGAAAAGAATGGTATGAAATTTATCTTGCTGCAGGGAATAATTTGCCGTAAGTAGAAGAAGATGTAAATAAATCACAGTCAAAAAGCCGTTTTAAAGCGGTTTTTTTGTTATAATGAAGGGGAGAATTATTGACATTAAAGGAGAAAAACATGACATTTGAAGAAATTCTACCTGGCTTAAAGGCTAAGAAAAAATATGTACGAACTGGTTGGGGAGGTGCTGAAAACTATGTCCAACTCTTTGATACCATCGAGCAAAGTGGGCTTGCACTTGAAGTGACACCTTATTTCCTAATCAACGTGTCTGGAGAAGGAGAAGGTTTTTCCATGTGGAGCCCGACAGCTTGTGATGTTTTGGCAACGGATTGGGTAGAAGTGCATGACTAAACGTGTACTCATTACAGGAGTGAGTTCAGGGATCGGATTGGCTCAAGCTCGCCTCTTTTTAGAGAAGGGCTATCAAGTTTATGGAGTTGACCAAGGTGAAAAGCCACTCTTAGAGGGTGATTTTCACTTTTTACAGAGAGATTTGACCTTGGACTTGGAACCTATTTTTGACTGGTGCCCTCAGGTGGATGTTTTGTGTAATACTGCCGGAGTTTTGGATGATTACAAACCACTGTTGGAACAAACGGCGCAGGACATTCAAGAGATTTTTGAAATCAACTACATTATTCCAGTAGAGTTGACTCGGTATTATTTGACACAAATGCTGGAAAATAAAAAGAGAATCATCATCAATATGTGTTCCATTGCTTCTAGCCTAGCAGGTGGAGGTGGTCACGCCTATACTTCATCCAAGCATGCCTTGGCTGGCTTCACCAAGCAGTTGGCTCTAGACTATGCTGAAGCTGGGATTCAGGTCTTTGGTATCGCTCCAGGAGCAGTCAAGACAGCTATGACCGCTGCGGATTTTGAACCAGGTGGTTTGGCTGACTGGGTGGCTAGTGAAACCCCAATCAAGCGCTGGATTGAGCCAGAGGAAATAGCAGAGCTTAGTCTTTTTTTAGCAAGTGGAAAAGCGAGCGCCATGCAAGGACAAATCTTGACAATAGATGGTGGCTGGTCTTTGAAGTAGGAGGAGTTGGATGGAAATCAAAAAACACTTTGGAGTCTACGCTGTTTGCTTAGAAAATGGGAAGTTACTCTGCATTGAAAAAACGAGAGGCCCTTATCAACATCGGTATGATCTACCTGGAGGCAGTCAGCAACTTGGTGAAGGACTGACGGAAACGCTGACTAGAGAAGTTATGGAAGAGACGGGATTTACTGTTAGAAGCTACTCTAATCCTCGAATCTACGATGTTTTCGTCAGAGAAGAGTTAAAAAATTTTATGGTTCACCATGTCATGGCCTTGTATGATGTTGAAATGAATGAGAGTGCACCTCAAGTTACGACTTCGGAAGCTGTGTCTGATGGTGCGAATGATTCACTTGGATATATTTGGATGGATATTCAAGAGATTACAGAAGAAAATGCATCGCCATTAGTCTTGAAGGTTAAGTCTGAATTATTAGGATTTCCAGAACTGGACAAGACTTCTTACATGAATTGGAAGGTGAATGATGAGAAAACAACTTGCCCTTAGTGGCGAAAAAATTCTTGAAAAAATTTATCCTCAACTATTTCACCACGTCGGCATGATTCGTGGGGAATATTTGTTGAGAGAGCTTAATCAAAACATCATATTAGCAAGTTGTCAGCAATTTGTAAAAGATTATCTAGAGACTATCTGCTCCCTGTACTCAGATGAAGAAGTTTGGTATCGTTTTACTGAATTAACGAATACAGAAGCCAATTGTTTAGTGGGGACTAAAGAGTTTTTTGACGAAGGGCATCCCTTGTTTGGCTATAGAGGAACTAGGCGTTTACTGGCGTGTTTGGATGAATTTCAGGCTGAAGCACATGTCGTTACAGAAGTTTATCAAACCAACCCCAATCTATCTGTTATCTTTCCTTTTGTCAATGATGCCGACCAATTAAAACAAGCTATTACAGTATTGCGTCAGTATGGCTTTACTGGGAAAGTCGGAACGATGATTGAATTACCGTCAGCGTATTTTGACTTATCTAGTATACTGGAAACGGGCATTTCAAAGATTGTAGTTGGAATGAATGATTTGACTTCCTTTGTTTTTGCGACTATGAGAAACAGTCAATGGCATGATATGGAAAGTCCAATAATGTTAGATATGCTAAGAGATATGCAGGATAAAGCAAGAAAGAACAAGATTGATTTTGCTGTAGCAGGCTATCTGAATACTTCTTTCATACAAAAAATGAATCAGTTGGGTATCAAGTGCATTATCCACTACAGTTCTATTCCAGAGATTTTTGATTTAGAGATTGACCATCCAGATCATCTTAAACACATAAAAGAAGAAAGTAAAAAATTACAAAGGAGTACCCATGATACCGCAAGAAATGTGGAATAAATACAAGCAAATCAATCCTTTGATCGGAGATGAAATCGATGCTTGGGCTTTTGGAGTTGAACCAGATCTTTTAGCGGATTTGGTGTTTAAAGGAGAAAAGACAGCAACAGCATCAGCCTATGACCTCTATGTACTAGAAGACGAACCACTTCCCCAAGTAGGGACCTTCGATATCATTTTAGATAGTCAAAATCAGTCTGTCTGCATTGTCGAAATTACAAAGGTTTCTGTTGAACTCTTCAATCAAGTTTCTGCGCAACATGCCTTTAAGGAAGGTGAGGGAGACAAATCACTTGCCTATTGGCGCCAGGTTCATGAGGATTTTTTAAGAGACTGCTTGGGTGAAGCAGGATTGACTTTTACACCTGAAAGCAAGGTTGTTTTAGAAGAATTTCGCAAGGTCTACCCACTGTAGACTATTAGAAGGAAGAAAGTTTTGGAAATCGCTGTCCAATCCTTTTTTCTCAAGCAAAATATGATATAATAAGTTTGTTTGAAGAAGAGCAGCAGCTCTTAAACTTAGAATAGGAGAAAACTATGCAAGCAGTTGAACATTTTATTAAGCAATTTGTTCCTGAACATTATGATTTATTTTTAGATTTGAGTCGTGAGACCAAGACTTTTTCTGGGAAAGTGACCATCACTGGTCAAGCACAGAGTGACTGCATCTCCCTCCACCAAAAAGATTTGGAAATCACCTCTGTAGAAGTTGCAGGTCAAGCTCGTCCATTTACAGTTGACCATGACAATGAAGCCCTTCATATCGAATTGGCTGAGGCTGGTCAAGTTGAATTGGTTCTTGCCTTTTCTGGTAAAATTACAGACAACATGACAGGGATTTACCCTTCTTATTATACAGTTGATGGAGTCAAGAAGGAGGTCTTGTCTACTCAGTTCGAGAGCCATTTTGCGCGCGAAGCTTTCCCATGTGTGGATGAGCCTGAAGCCAAAGCAACTTTTGACCTCTCTCTTCGCTTTGACCAAGCAGAAGGTGAATTGGCCTTGTCAAACATGCCAGAAATCGATGTTGAAAACCGTAAGGAAACAGGTATCTGGAAGTTTGAGACAACACCTCGCATGTCTTCTTACTTGTTGGCCTTTGTTGCTGGTGATTTGCAAGGGGTGACCGCTAAAACTAAAAATGGTACCCTGGTAGGTGTCTACTCAACCAAAGCACATCCACTTTCAAATCTTGATTTCTCACTGGATATCGCTGTTCGCTCTATCGAGTTTTACGAAGATTACTATGGAGTTAAGTACCCAATTCCTCAATCTCTCCACATCGCCCTTCCTGACTTCTCAGCTGGTGCTATGGAAAACTGGGGTCTTGTGACCTACCGTGAAGTTTACTTGGTTGTCGATGAGAACTCTACATTTGCTAGCCGTCAACAAGTTGCCCTTGTTGTGGCCCATGAATTGGCTCACCAATGGTTTGGGAACCTCGTGACTATGAAATGGTGGGATGACCTTTGGCTCAATGAAAGTTTCGCTAATATGATGGAATACGTCTGTGTGGATACCATCGAACCAAGCTGGAATATCTTTGAAGATTTCCAAACAGGTGGAGTACCTCTTGCTCTTGAACGTGACGCTACTGATGGCGTTCAGTCTGTCCACGTCGAAGTTAAACATCCAGATGAAATCAATACACTCTTTGACGGCGCTATCGTCTATGCCAAAGGAAGCCGTCTCATGCACATGCTTCGCCGTTGGCTAGGAGATGCTGATTTTGCTAAAGGTTTGCACGCCTACTTTGAAAAACACCAATACAGCAACACCATTGGTAGTGACCTTTGGGATGCCCTTGGTCAAGCGTCAGGACGTGATGTCGCAGCCTTCATGGATTCTTGGTTGGAACAGCCTGGTTACCCAGTTCTTACTGTCAAAGTTGAAAATGATGTCTTGAAGATTTCACAAAAACAATTCTTCATCGGTGAGAACGAAGACAAGAACCGTCTCTGGGTGGTGCCCCTCAATAGCAACTGGAAAGGCTTGCCTGATACACTCGAAACTGAAAGTATCGAAATCCCTGGCTACGCAGCTCTTCTTGCTGAAAATGAAGGAGCTCTTCGTCTCAACACTGAAAATACTGCCCACTATATTACCGACTATCAAGGAGACTTGTTAGAAGCTGTTCTTGCTGAGCTAGAGACACTTGATAACACAAGCAAACTGCAAATTGTTCAAGAACGTCGTTTGTTGGCTGAGGCAGGGCACATTTCTTATGCAGACTTGCTTCCAGTTCTTGATAAACTTGCTAAGGAAGAGTCTTATCTGGTGGTTTCAGCTGTTTCTCAAGTGATTTCAGCCCTTGAGCGCTTTATTGATGAAGGAACGGATGCTGAAACAGCCTTCAAAGGACTGGTTGCTAAATTGGCTCGTCATAACTATGACCGTCTTGGTTTTGAAGCTAAAGACGGAGAATCAGATGAGGATGAATTGGTTCGTCAGCTGGCTGTTTCGATGATGATTCGCTCAAATGATGCAGAAGCTAGTCAAGTCGCTAGCCAAATCTTCGCAACACACAAGGAGAATCTTGCAGGACTCCCAGCAGCTATTCGCTCACAAGTTCTGATTAATGAGATGAAACATCATGAGACTAAAGACTTGTTAGCACTTTATCTTGATACTTATACTCACGCAACAGATGCTGTCTTTAAACGCCAGTTGGCAGCAGCTCTTGCATACAGTACAGATGCGGATAATATCCAAAACTTGATTACTTCTTGGAAGGACAAATTTGTGGTCAAACCACAGGACTTGTCTGCTTGGTATTACCAATTCCTAGCTCATCAAGCAACTCAGAAAACAGCTTGGTCTTGGGCGCGTGAAAACTGGGCTTGGATTAAGGCAGCCCTTGGAGGAGATATGAGCTTTGATAGCTTTGTTATCCTTCCTGCTCATGTATTTAAGACTCAGCAACGCTTGGCGGAATACAAGGAGTTCTTTGAGCCGCAACTTTCTGACCTTGCTCTTAGCCGTAACATCGGTATGGGAATCAAGGAAATTACAGCACGTGTTGACTTGATTAGCCGTGAAAAAGCTGCAGTCGAAGCAGTTGTTCTTCAATACGGAAATGCATAAATAAGCCTAAAATAAAAAGAAAACTCAGCTATCTCATGTAAAATGCAGAGAGTTGAGTTTTTTTTAAGGCAAATTTGGTATAATAGTTTTAATAAGGAGGAGTTTCTCATGATAAAAATCTTATTGGTTGAGGATGACCTAGGTCTGTCAAATTCAGTATTTGACTTTTTAGACGATTTTGCGGATGTTATGCAGGTATTTGATGGAGAAGAAGGTCTCTACGAAGCTGAGAGTGGTGTCTATGACTTGATTTTGCTGGATTTGATGTTGCCAGAAAAAAATGGTTTCCAAGTCTTAAAAGAATTGCGTGAAAAGGGAATTACGACACCAGTTCTGATTATGACTGCCAAGGAAAGTTTGGATGACAAGGGACATGGATTTGAACTGGGAGCGGATGATTATCTGACCAAACCTTTCTACCTAGAAGAACTTAAAATGCGGATTCAGGCCCTTCTCAAACGTTCAGGGAAGTTTAATGAAAACACCTTGACTTATGGGAATATCGTGGTTAATTTATCAACCAATACCGTTAAAGTTGAAGATACTCCTGTCGAATTGCTGGGGAAAGAGTTCGATTTACTAGTTTATTTCCTTCAAAATCAAAATGTGATTTTGCCTAAGACGCAGATTTTTGACCGTCTATGGGGATTTGATAGTGATACAACGATTTCGGTTGTCGAAGTCTATGTTTCAAAAGTCCGTAAGAAATTAAAGGGAACCACTTTTGCAGAGAATTTGCAAACCTTGCGTAGTGTTGGGTATCTTTTAAAAGATGTTCAGTAAACTTAAAAAAACATGGTATGCGGATGACTTTAGTTATTTTATCCGCAACTTCGGTGTCTTCACCCTGATTTTTTCTACAATGACTCTGATTATTTTACAAGTCATGCATTCGAGTCTTTATACTTCGGTGGACGATAAGCTTCATGGACTGAGTGAAAATCCTCAAGCAGTTATTCAGCTGGCTATAAATAGGGCAACAGAAGAGATTAAAGATTTAGAAAATGCTAGGGCGGACGCTAGTAAAGTAGAAATAAAACCTAATGTCAGTTCCAATACGGAAGTCATTCTCTTTGATAAAGACTTTACTCAACTTCTTTCTGGAAATCGATTTTTGGGCTTGGATAAGATTAAGTTAGAAAAGAAAGAACTAGGACATATCTACCAGATTCAGGTTTTTAATAGCTATGGGCAGGAAGAAATCTATCGTGTGATTTTGATGGAGACCAATATTAGTTCGGTTTCAACCAATATAAAGTATGCTGCTGTCTTGATTAATACCAGTCAGTTGGAGCAGGCTAGTCAAAAGCATGAGCAATTGATTGTGGTCGTGATGGCTAGTTTCTGGATTTTGTCTTTACTTGCCAGTCTCTATCTAGCTAGGGTCAGTGTTAGGCCCCTGCTTGAGAGTATGCAGAAGCAACAGTCTTTTGTGGAAAATGCCAGTCATGAGTTACGAACTCCACTCGCAGTTTTGCAAAATCGCTTAGAGACCCTTTTTCGTAAGCCAGAAGCTACCATTATGGATGTGAGCGAAAGCATTGCATCGAGTTTGGAAGAAGTCCGAAATATGCGTTTTTTAACGACAAGCTTGCTGAACTTAGCTCGGAGAGATGATGGGATTAAGCCGGAGCTTGCAGAAGTTCCAACTAGCTTTTTTAATACAACTTTCACAAACTACGAGATGATTGCTTCGGAAAATAATCGTGTCTTCCGTTTTGAAAATCGTATCCATCGAACAATTGTCACAGATCAGCTTCTTCTGAAACAACTGATGACCATTCTTTTCGATAATGCCGTCAAGTATACTGAGGAGGATGGTGAAATTGATTTTCTTATCTCGGCGACCGATCGCAATCTTTATTTACTTGTTTCTGATAATGGAATCGGTATTTCGACAGAAGATAAAAAGAAAATTTTTGACCGTTTTTATCGAGTAGACAAAGCTAGAACCCGGCAAAAAGGTGGTTTTGGTTTAGGATTATCCCTAGCCAAGCAAATTGTAGATGCTCTAAAAGGAACTGTTACTGTCAAAGATAATAAACCCAAGGGAACAATCTTTGAAGTGAAGATTGCCATTCAGACACCATCTAAAAAGAAAAAATAAAAATATCGCTCCAATTGGGGCGATATTTTGGATTTATCTTCTACGTTTTCGTTTGATAATAGACCGTTGAACTTTTAAAACAAGTAAGCTGAATCCGATTGCTGTGGCAAAGGCAAGAGCAGTTGATAATTTTAATGCTAAAAAGATAAAACTAAAGATAGCAATACAGATACAAAAAACAGCGATATTAATAAAAAATAGGATTTCCTTGAGATTGGCATCAGATTGCGCTTCAGGTGTATAAGCTTGGTAATGAGGAAGCTGCTGGTTTAATTCTTCTTGATAGTCTACCTCATAGGATTGTAATTTTCTTACGGGCATGATTCTCTCCTTAACAGTACATACCTATTTTATCATTTTTTCGGCAGAGAATTATTACAGAAAGGTTACAAAAAGAATAAAGTCCCTTTTCATTTTCAAAGCATGGCTGATTTTGGAGAAATGTGGTATAATTTTTCTTATGGAAAAGATTGTCATTACAGCAACTGCTGAAAGTATTGAACAAGTTGAACAACTACTCGAAGCTGGCGTAGACCGTATCTATGTCGGTGAGAAAGATTTTGGCCTTCGTCTGCCAACGACCTTTAGTTATGACTAATTACGTGAAATCGCTAAGTTGGTTCATGATGCTGGTAAGGAATTGATCGTTGCGGTCAATGCTCTCATGCACCAAGATATGATGGACCGTATCAAGCCTTTCTTAGACTTCTTGGAAGAAATCAAGACAGACTATATTACGATTGGGGATGCAGGCGTCTTTTACGTAGTCAACCGCGATGGTTATTCATTTAAGACCATCTACGATGCTTCAACCATGGTAACTAGCAGTCGTCAGATTAACTTCTGGGGACAAAAGGCTGGCGCATCTGAGGCTGTTTTGGCGCGTGAAATTCCATCAGCTGAACTTTTCAAAATGCCAGAGATTTTGGAAATTCCTGCTGAAGTTTTGGTTTACGGTGCTAGTGTCATCCATCATTCTAAACGTCCGCTCTTGCAAAACTACTATAACTTTACACATATCGATGATGAAAAGACGCATAAACGTGACCTCTTCTTGGCTGAGCCAAGTGATCCAGAGAGCCACTATTCCATTTTTGAAGATAATCATGGGACCCATATCTTTGCCAACAATGACCTTGATTTGATGATCAAATTAACAGAATTGGTGGAGCATGGCTTTACTCGCTGGAAACTAGAAGGGCTCTACACTCCTGGTCAGAACTTTGTTGAGATTGCAAAACTCTTTATCCAAGCGCGTAGCTTGATTCAAGAGGGCAACTTTAGCCATGACCAAGCCTTCTTGCTGGATGAAGAAGTTCGTAAACTTCACCCTAAAAACCGTTTCCTTGATACAGGATTTTATGACTACGATCCTGACATGGTTAAATAAAATACATGATTCGTTGAGAGAAGGAAGATGAAAACATTTCTTCTCTCAATTTTTCGTATTTCTTCACTATTTTAAAAAAATCAGCAGGCTAGAATGCTCTATTCGATGGGATTTTTAAGAAAAGTAGTGTTCTTGAGTTTGAAAATTATCCTATGTTTGCAGGTGCCAAATGGCCCTTTTTTTGGTATAATTTTTTATAATGAAAACGATTGGTAATCGCTATGTTGTGGTGGATTTAGAGGCAACTAGCACAGGTAGTAAGGCTAAAATTATCCAAGTGGGAATTGTCGTGATTGAGGATGGAGAAATCGTCGATTACTATACGACGGATGTCAATCCACATGAACCCTTGGATGCTCATATCAAAGAACTGACAGGATTGACAGACCAACGTCTGGCGCAAGCACCTGATTTTTCGCAAGTTGCCAGAAAAATCTTTGACTTGGTGGAGGATGGGATTTTTGTAGCCCATAATGTTCAGTTTGATGCTAATCTCTTGGCGGAAAATTTATTTTTTGAAGGCTATGAGCTAAGAAACCCTCGTGTTGATACGGTCGAATTGGCCCAGGTCTTTTTCCCTGAACTGGAAAAATATAGCTTGCCGATTTTGTGTCGAGAATTAGGAATTCCTCTTAAACACGCACACACAGCCCTTTCAGATGCCCAAGCTACAGCAGAATTACTTCTTTTTTTACGGGAAAAGATGACCCAGCTTCCTAAAGGTCTCTTGGAACGCTTGCTGGAAATGGCTGACGCTCTCCTATATGAGTCCTACCTGGTTATTGAGGAAATTTATCGCAACCAATCTATCCTGACTTCTCCAGACTTGGTCCAAGTTCAAGGTCTATATTTTAAGAAAACGGCAGCTTCTCTGGAGCCACGAAAACTATCTCAAGACTTTTCTAAAAATATTTCTCTGTTGAACCTTGAAGTGAGGGAGGAACAAGAAAGTTTTGCTAAAGAGGTTGGCTTACTATTGAAAGATGAACCTGTCTCTCTGATTCAAGCGCCGACAGGGATTGGGAAAACCTATGGCTATCTCTTACCCGCTTTATCTCAATCCAAAGAGCGACAAATTGTTCTTAGTGTTCCGACAAAGATTCTTCAAAATCAAATCATGGAAGAAGAAGGTAAACGTCTCAAGGAAGTGTTCCATACAGATATTCATAGCTTAAAGGGACCACACAATTATCTGAAGTTGGATGCCTTTTATCATTCCTTGCAGGAAAATGATGAAAATCGCTTATTTAGACGCTTTAAAATGCAAGTCTTGGTCTGGCTTACTGAGACAGAGACAGGAGATTTGGATGAAATCGGGCAACTCTACCGTTACCAACATTTTCTAGCAGACCTTCGTCATGATGGGAATTTATCATCCCAGAGCTTATTTGTGACGGAAGATTTTTGGAAACGTAGTCAAGAAAGGGCAGAGACTTGCAATCTTTTAGTGACTAATCATGCCTATCTCGTAACCAGACTTGAAGATAATCCTGAATTTGTCAGTGACCGTTTACTGATTATTGATGAAGTCCAAAAGATTTTGTTAGCTCTAGAAAATCTGCTTCAAGAGACCTACGATATACAATCTATTATCGATTTAATTGATAAGGCTTTAGTAGGAGAAGAAAACAGGGTTCAACAACGGATACTAGAAAGTATTCGCTTTGAGTGTCTCTACTTGATAGAACAATTTCAGTCTGGTAAATCTAGGAAAAATATCTTAGATTCTCTGGACAATCTCCATCAGTATTTTTCAGAATTAGAAGTAGAAGGCTTTGATGAGCTGGTTCGCTATTTTACAGCTGAAGGTGATTACTGGCTTGAAGTAACTGAAACGAGTCAAAAGAAAATTCAGATTTCTTCTACAAAATCAGGCCGTACTCTTTTGTCCTCTTTACTTCCTGAGAGTTGCCAAGTCTTGGGAGTATCGGCTACTCTTGAGATTAGTCAGAGGGTTTCTTTGGCAGACCTTTTAGGCTATCCTGAAGCCAAATTTGTCAAGATTGAATCTCGGGGAAAACAGGAACAAGAAGTGGTCATGGTCAAAGATTTCCCTCTGGTAACAGAAACCTCCTTAGAAGTCTATGCCAGAGAGGTAGCTGCTTTACTAGTGGAAATTCAAGCTTTCCAGCAACCGATTTTGGTTCTCTTTACCGCTAAAGACATGCTTCTAGCAGTATCGGATTTACTTACAGTTAGCCACTTGGCCCAGTATAAAAATGGGGATGTTCATCAGCTAAAGAAACGCTTTGAAAAAGGTGAACAACAAATCTTGCTTGGTGCAGCAAGTTTCTGGGAGGGAGTTGATTTTTCAAGCCATCCTTTTGTGATTCAAGTTGTACCGAGGCTTCCTTTCCAAAATCCTCAAGAACCCTTGACGAAAAAGATTAATCAAGAACTGAATCAAGAAGGGAAAAATGCCTTTTATGATTATCAATTGCCAATGGCCATTATTCGTTTAAAACAGGCTTTGGGAAGAAGTATGAGACGTGAATACCAACGTTCCTTAACTCTTATTTTGGATAGGAGAATCGTCGGAAAACGATATGGCAAACAAATAGTAGCATCTCTAGCAGAAGAAGCGACTGTTAAAACCATCTCTCGATCCGAAGTTGACGAGGCTATTGATAGATTTTTTAATGAACTTTGATAAATAGTATTGTATGAAAGTATAAGGTTAGTATATATGAAACGTTCTCTCGACTCTAGAGTCGATTATAGTTTGCTCTTGCCAGTATTTTTTCTACTGGTCATCGGTGTGGTGGCTATCTATATAGCCGTTAGTCATGATTATCCCAATAATATTCTGCCCATTTTAGGGCAGCAGGTCGCCTGGATTGCCTTGGGGCTTGTGATTGGTTTTGTGGTCATGCTCTTTAATACAGAATTTCTTTGGAAGGTGACCCCCTTTCTATATATTTTAGGCTTGGGACTTATGATCTTGCCGATTGTATTTTATAATCCAAGCTTAGTTGCATCAACGGGTGCCAAAAACTGGGTATCAATAAATGGAATTACCCTATTTCAACCGTCAGAATTTATGAAGATATCCTATATCCTCATGTTGGCTCGTGTCATTGTCCAATTTACAAAGAAACATAAGGAATGGAGACGCACGGTTCCGCTGGACTTTTTGTTAATTTTCTGGATGATTCTCTTTACCATTCCAGTCCTAGTTCTTTTAGCACTTCAAAGTGACTTGGGGACGGCTTTGGTTTTTGTAGCCATTTTCTCAGGAATCGTTTTATTATCAGGGGTTTCTTGGAAAATTATTATCCCAGTATTTGTGACTGCTGTAACAGGAGTTGCTGGTTTCTTAGCTATCTTTATTAGCAAGGACGGACGAGCTTTTCTTCACCAAATTGGAATGCCGACCTACCAAATTAATCGGATTTTGGCTTGGCTCAATCCCTTTGAGTTTGTCCAAACAACGACTTACCAGCAGGCTCAAGGGCAGATTGCCATTGGGAGTGGTGGCTTATTTGGTCAGGGATTTAATGCTTCGAATCTGCTTATCCCAGTTCGAGAGTCAGATATGATTTTTACGGTTATTGCAGAAGATTTTGGCTTTATTGGCTCTGTCCTGGTTATTGCCCTCTATCTCATGTTGATTTACCGTATGTTGAAGATTACTCTTAAATCAAATAACCAGTTCTACACTTATATTTCCACAGGTTTGATTATGATGTTGCTCTTCCACATCTTTGAGAATATCGGTGCTGTGACTGGACTACTTCCTTTGACGGGGATTCCCTTGCCTTTCATTTCGCAAGGGGGATCAGCTATTATCAGTAATTTGATTGGTGTTGGTTTGCTTTTATCGATGAGTTACCAGACTAATTTAGCTGAAGAAAAGAGCGGAAAAGTCCCATTCAAACGGAAAAAGGTTGTATTAAAACAAATTAGATAAGGAGAAAATCATGGTAAAAGTAGCCGTTATGTTAGCTCAGGGCTTTGAAGAAATTGAAGCCTTGACAGTTGTAGATGTCTTGCGTCGAGCCAATATCACATGTGATATGGTTGGTTTTGAAGAGCAAGTAACGGGTTCGCATGCAATCCAAGTAAGAGCAGATCATGTCTTTGATGGAGATTTATCAGACTATGATATGATTGTTCTTCCTGGAGGTATGCCTGGTTCTGCACATTTACGTGATAATCAGACCTTGATTCAAGAATTGCAAAGCTTCGAGCAAGAAGGGAAGAAACTAGCAGCCATTTGTGCGGCACCAATTGCCCTCAATCAAGCAGAGATATTGAAAAATAAGCGATACACTTGTTATGACGGCGTTCAAGAGCAAATCTTTGATGGTCACTACGTCAAGGAAACAGTAGTGGTAGATGGTCAGTTGACAACCAGTCGGGGTCCTTCAACAGCCCTTGCCTTTGCCTACGAGTTGGTGGAGCAACTAGGAGGGGACGCAGAGAGTTTACGAACAGGAATGCTCTATCGAGATGTCTTTGGTAAAAATCAGTAAAACGGGAGTTATTCTCTCGTTTTTTATGTGGAAAACTCAGGGAAATCATCGCTTTTTTCATAAAAAAATGCTATAATGAAGGGTATGAAATATCACGATTACATCTGGGATTTAGGTGGAACTTTACTGGATAATTATGAAACTTCAACAGCTGCATTTGTTGAAACATTGGCACTGTATGGTATCACACAAGACCATGACAGTGTCTATCAAGCTTTAAAGGTTTCTACTCCTTTTGCGATTGAGACATTCGCTCCCAATTTAGAGAATTTTTTAGAAAAGTACAAGGAAAATGAAGCCAGAGAGCTTGAACACCCGATTTTATTTGAAGGAGTTTCTGACCTATTGGAAGACATTTCAAATAAAGGTGGCCATCATTTTTTGGTCTCTCATCGAAATGATCAGGTTTTGGAAATTTTAGAAAAAACCTCTATAGCAGCTTATTTTACAGAAGTGGTGACTTCTAGCTCAGGCTTTAAGAGAAAGCCAAATCCCGAATCCATGCTTTATTTAAGAGAAAAGTATCAGATTAGCTCTGGTCTTGTCATTGGTGATCGGCCGATTGATATCGAAGCAGGTCAAGCTGCAGGACTTGATACCCACTTGTTTACCAGTATCGTGAATTTAAGACAAGTATTAGACATATAAGAAAAAGGAATAAGATGACAGAAGAAATCAAAAATCTGCAGGCACAGGATTATGATGCCAGTCAAATTCAAGTTTTAGAGGGCTTAGAGGCTGTTCGTATGCGTCCAGGGATGTACATTGGATCAACCTCAAAAGAAGGTCTTCACCATCTAGTCTGGGAAATTGTTGATAACTCAATTGACGAGGCCTTGGCAGGATTTGCCAGCCATATTCAAGTTTTTATTGAGCCAGATGATTCGATTACTGTTGTGGATGATGGGCGTGGTATCCCAGTCGATATTCAGGAAAAAACAGGCCGTCCTGCTGTTGAGACCGTCTTTACAGTCCTTCACGCTGGAGGAAAGTTCGGCGGTGGTGGATACAAGGTTTCAGGTGGTCTTCACGGGGTGGGGTCGTCAGTTGTTAATGCCCTTTCAACTCAATTAGACGTTCATGTTCACAAAAATGGTAAGATTCATTACCAAGAATACCGTCGTGGTCATGTTGTCGCAGATCTTGAAATAGTTGGAGATACGGATAAAACAGGAACAACTGTTCACTTCACACCGGACCCAAAAATCTTCACTGAAACAACAATCTTTGATTTTGATAAATTAAATAAACGGATTCAAGAGTTGGCCTTTCTAAATCGCGGTCTTCAAATTTCAATTACAGATAAGCGTGAAGGTTTGGAACAAACCAAGCATTATCATTATGAAGGTGGGATTGCTAGTTACGTTGAATATATCAACGAGAACAAGGATGTAATCTTTGATACACCAATCTATACAGACGGTGAGATGGATGATATCACAGTTGAGGTAGCCATGCAGTACACAACGGGTTACCATGAAAATGTCATGAGTTTCGCCAATAATATTCATACACATGAAGGTGGAACGCATGAACAAGGTTTCCGTACAGCCTTGACACGTGTTATCAACGATTATGCTCGTAAAAATAAGTTACTGAAAGACAATGAAGACAACCTAACAGGGGAAGATGTTCGCGAAGGCTTAACTGCAGTTATCTCAGTTAAACACCCAAATCCACAGTTTGAAGGACAAACCAAGACCAAATTGGGAAATAGCGAAGTGGTCAAGATTACCAATCGCCTCTTCAGTGAAGCCTTCTCCGATTTCCTCATGGAAAATCCACAGATTGCCAAACGTATCGTAGAAAAAGGAATTTTGGCTGCCAAGGCTCGTGTGGCTGCCAAGCGTGCGCGTGAAGTCACACGTAAAAAATCTGGTTTGGAAATTTCCAACCTTCCAGGGAAACTAGCAGACTGTTCTTCTAATAACCCTGCTGAAACAGAACTCTTCATCGTCGAAGGAGACTCAGCTGGTGGATCAGCCAAATCTGGTCGTAACCGTGAGTTTCAGGCTATCCTTCCAATTCGCGGTAAGATTTTGAACGTTGAAAAAGCAAGTATGGATAAGATTCTAGCTAACGAAGAAATTCGTAGTCTTTTCACAGCCATGGGAACAGGATTTGGCGCAGAATTTGATGTTTCGAAAGCCCGTTACCAAAAACTCGTTTTGATGACCGATGCCGATGTCGATGGAGCCCACATTCGTACCCTTCTTTTAACCTTGATTTATCGTTATATGAAACCAATCCTAGAAGCTGGTTATGTTTATATTGCCCAGCCACCAATCTATGGTGTCAAGGTTGGAAGCGAGATTAAAGAATATATCCAGCCGGGTGCAGATCAAGAAATCAAACTCCAAGAAGCTTTAGCCCGTTATAGTGAAAGTCGTACCAAACCGACTATTCAGCGTTATAAGGGGCTAGGTGAAATGGACGATCATCAGCTGTGGGAAACAACCATGGATCCCGAACATCGCTTGATGGCTAGAGTTTCTGTAGATGATGCTGCAGAAGCAGATAAAATCTTTGATATGTTGATGGGGGATCGAGTAGAGCCTCGTCGTGAGTTTATCGAAGAAAATGCTGTCTATAGTACACTTGATGTCTAAAAAATAGGGAGAAGTAGTTCCCTTGGTCTAAAAAATATGATATAATCGTTACGATTGTTTCAAGTAAAAAAGGAGTTTGATATGTCTAATGGACAACTAATTTATTTAATGGTTGCAATTGCAGTCATTTTAGTTCTGGCTTATGTAGTGGCAATCTTTCTACGTAAGCGAAACGAGGGGAGATTAGAGGCGCTAGAAGAAAGAAAAGAAGAACTATACAATCTTCCAGTAAATGATGAAGTAGAAGCTGTAAAAAATATGCACTTGATTGGACAAAGTCAAGTGGCTTTCCGTGAATGGAATCAAAAATGGGTCGATTTATCTCTCAACTCTTTTGCCGATATTGAAAATAATCTCTTTGAAGCAGAAGGCTATAACCATTCATTTCGTTTTCTCAAGGCCAGTCATCAAATTGACCAAATTGAGAGTCAAATTACTTTGATTGAAGAAGATATTGCGGCAATTCGCAATGCTTTGGCAGACTTAGAGAAGCAAGAATCTAAAAATAGTGGTCGTGTTCTTCATGCTTTGGATTTATTTGAGGAACTTCAGCATAGAGTTGCTGAAAATTCAGAACAGTATGGTCAAGCCTTGGATGAAATTGAAAAACAATTAGAAAATATCCAATCTGAATTTTCACAATTTGTAACCTTGAATTCATCGGGTGACCCTGTGGAAGCCGCAGTGATTTTGGATAATACAGAAAATCACATTTTGGCCTTAAGTCATATTGTGGATCGTGTTCCAGCCTTGGTTACGACGCTTTCTACAGAATTGCCAGATCAATTACAGGATTTGGAAGCCGGTTATCGTAAACTAATTGATGCTAATTATCATTTTGTTGAAACGGATATTGAAGCGCGTTTCAACTTGCTTTATGAAGCATTCAAGAAAAACCAAGAGAATATTCGTCAGTTGGAATTGGATAATGCCGAATATGAGAATGGACAGGCACAAGAGGAAATCAATGCCTTGTATGATATTTTTACTCGAGAAATTGCTGCTCAGAAAGTAGTGGAAAATCTACTTGCAACTCTTCCAACTTACCTTCAACATATGAAAGAGAATAATACTTTATTGGGAGAAGATATTGCACGTTTGAACAAGACCTATTTACTTCCTGAGACAGCTGCAAGCCATGTTCGTCGTATTCAGACAGAATTAGAGAGTTTTGAGGCAGCCATTGTTGAGGTAACTTCAAATCAAGAAGAACCAACCCAAGCTTATTCAGTTCTTGAAGAAAATCTTGAGGATTTACAAACTCAACTAAAAGATATTGAAGATGAGCAAATTTCAGTTAGTGAGCGCCTGACACAAATTGAGAAAGATGATATTAATGCACGTCAAAAGGCCAATGTTTATGTCAATCGTCTCCATACTATCAAGCGATACATGGAAAAACGCAATCTGCCAGGTATTCCACAAACTTTCTTGAAGTTATTCTTTACGGCAAGCAATAATACCGAGGATTTAATGGTTGAGTTAGAACAAAAAATGATTAACATTGAATCTGTTACCCGAGTTCTTGAAATTGCAACGAATGATATGGAAGCTTTAGAAACGGAAACTTATAATATTGTACAATATGCAACTTTGACAGAGCAACTCTTGCAATATTCTAACCGCTATCGTTCATTTGATGAACGCATTCAAGAAGCATTTAACGAAGCTTTAGATATTTTTGAAAAAGAATTTGATTATCACGCTTCATTTGACAAGATTTCTCAAGCATTGGAAGTGGCAGAGCCTGGTGTAACCAATCGCTTTGTTACCTCATATGAGAAAACACGTGAAACGATTCGTTTTTAATAAAAGAAAAAGATTTTATTGTGTGAGGAGCAGAATCAAATCTTTTTCTATAGTTGTGGGGAGATTTACTTCATTTTCTCCTGAGATTGAGTTTTTGCCCAGCCGATTTATCCACCACCTCAAAACAGTGTTTTATACTCTTCGAAAATCTCTTCAAATCACGTCAGCGTCGCCTTACCGTGCGTATGTTACTGACTTCGTCAGTTTTATCTGCAACCTCAAAGCTGTACTTTGAGCAGCCTGAGGCTAGCTTCTTAGTTTGCTTTTTGATTTTCATTTAGTATTAAAGTGATTTCGTCAGTCTTATCTGCAGCTTCAAATCTGTACTTTGAGTAACTTGGTAACCGTCCAATAACGAAGTCTATTGAAAAATCTCCAGACTAGAGAACTCACGGATAGTTCCTAATCTGGAGATTTCTTATTTGCACTTTTCTTGTACAACTTTAGTCCACGGTAAATAGGCCTCTAAAACCTCTTTGTTTACGAGAGTTTCCTCGTTTGGAAGACATTATAGTAATATGAAATCAATTAAAGAAGAAATCCAAACCATCAAAACACTTTTAAA
>ERZ1023220.70-NODE-70-length-21990-cov-185.463050_pt1 | contig 21990 bp, 19 predicted proteins | sample MGYA00380449_ERZ1023220 | MGnify/ENA primary metagenome ERZ1023220 (study PRJEB33173, sample SAMEA4830396) | metagenome | study: EMG produced TPA metagenomics assembly of the PRJEB25223 data set... | reverse complement strand
TTTCAATCGGAAAGGCACGGTTAATCTTCATGATACTTGAACGAAGTTCATTGTTAGGTGCGTGAAGAGACACGGCAAGATTGACCTGAACCCCTTCATCAGCAAAGTCACGAATTTTATGAGCCAAACCTAAGGTTGAAACCGTGATGTGACGAGCACCGATAGCCATTCCTTTATCATCATTGATAGTACGAAAGAAATTCAAGACATTGTTGTAATTATCAAAGGGCTCACCGATTCCCATGACAACGATATGGCTGACGCGTTCATCCTGACCACGCTCATCAAAGTATTTCTGAACCAGCATGATTTGCGCTACGATTTCACCGTTATTGAGGTCACGTTGCTTCTTAATCAAACCAGAGGCACAGAAGGTACAACCGATATTACAGCCGACCTGAGTGGTCACACAGACAGATAAACCATAGTGTTGACGCATGAGTACAGTCTCAATTAACATACCGTCGGGCAATTCAAAGAGATATTTGACTGTACCATCAGCAGACTCTTGCACAATACGTTGTTTCAAGGGATTGACCACAAACTGGTCATTGAGTTTAGCAATCAAATCCTTGGAAAGGTTGGTCATTTCTTCAAATGACTGCACACGTTTACGGTAGAGCCATTCCCAGATTTGATCTGCACGGAATTTCTTTTCTCCCTGCTCCAATACCCATTCCTGCATGGTTTGATGTGCCAAACTATGAATTGAGGGTTTCATTTCTTCTCCTTATTCTCTACTCACTTCTGACGAATGACAAAATGACGTTGTCCCTTGTCCTCTTTCTGAGAATGCTGGTCTTTCTGACGACGTCTATTTTTCTTATCTGCATTCGACTTTCGTTTGGTTTGAGTCGGTTTCTTTCCTTTTCTAGAAGGTGTTTCTTCTTCCGTCTTACGCATTTTCTTGTCAAATGATGCTCGCTTAGGGGCTTCATTTTCTAAGACAAAATAGGCACAACCATAACTACAATACTCTAAAAGGTAGTCTTGTAAACGACTGATTTTTTCAAGTTTTTCTTCTGTTCGGTCATCCTTGTAAAAACCTCGTAGGCGAAGCTGTTCGTTGCTCCAGTCCCCCACGATATAATCAAACTTGGTTAAGACTTCTGAAAAACGCTGATTAAAAGTCGTCACATCAAAGGCATCCTTGATATTTTCAACCAAGGAAAAAGCTATCCCTTCCGTTTCGACCTTGTCCCCGTGTAAATGGAACTCCGGACCAGGAAACTTGTTATAGTTGTATAATTCAGGTGCAATTTCTTTTCGCATAGATATCCTTTTTCCACGATTACTTAATACTTTATTCTACCATAATTTCTAGCAGTTAGCACGTTTCTCATAAAAATGAAAAAAGTCTGACGATTTTGTCAGACCAGAATCTTATAACCTAAAAAAGAGAAGAACAATTCTTCCCTCCAACTATCATTATTTAGCAGCTACGTACAATTCATCTACTTTATTCCAGTTGATTACTGAAAAGAAAGCTTTGATGTAGTCAGGACGCACGTTGCGGTATTTCACGTAGTAAGCATGTTCCCAAACGTCCAAGCCCAAGATTGGTTTTTTACCTTCTGAGATTGGTGTGTCCTGGTTTGCTGTTGAAGTCACTTCAAGTTTCCCTTCTTTGTTGACAACCAACCATGCCCAACCTGAACCAAAACGAGTTGTTGCTGCTGCAGTGAAGGCTGCTTGGAGTTCTTCAAATGAACCAAATGTTGCATCGATTGCTGCTGCCAGTTCTGCTGAAGGAGCTGTTTTCTCAGGAGTCATCAATTCCCAGAAAAGAGCGTGGTTCAAGTGTCCGCCACCATTGTTGATAAGTGCTTGACGGATATCAGCTGGGATAGATTCTACATCAGCAAGCAGGGCTTCAAGGTCTTCACCGATTTCAGGGTGTTTTTCTAAAGCTGCATTGGCATTGTTGACATAAGTTTGATGGTGTTTGTCATGGTGCAAATGCATTGTTTCCGCATCGATGTATGGTTCCAAAGCGTCGTATGCATATGGAAGTTCTGGTAAGATAATAGCCATCTGTAATACCTCTTTTTCTTTCTATATGAAAATGATAACGCAAACATTCACTTTTTTCAAGTTTTTTGCTTATAGATAAGGAAATCACTGACATACTTTCTAATAAAATAAGCAAATCAGCAAGAAACCCACGACAAGATAATCCTGACGCGGGTTGTAGTTTCAACAAATGTCAATTGACCTGACTAGCAATCTGTAAGAGTGCCTTTTCAAAAAGGAAACCTTTTTCATAAAGACCTGTCTTAATCTGATAGTCTGTCTCAATCAAATAGGAAATAGCTTGCTTCAGAAAGCTCAAAGAAAGTCCTCTCGAATCTCTTAATGCAAACTTGATTTGATAAGGATTTGGGTTACGTCCCAGATAACTACCTAAACTACTTGCAATCTGCGATTCTGTTTGGCCAGACTCCGCCAAAATCTTCACCTGAGTAAAAGTCCGAAATTGTCCCAGCATGACTGCAATCAGTTTGATTTCATCTTCCCCTTGCAAGGTCAAGTCTCTCACCAAATCGCGCGCCTGATCCATCTTTTTAGTCAGAATAAACTGAGTTAAATCAAAAATATTGTCCTGCAAGGTCTTGGGAATTGCGTTAACAATATCCTCTTCCTCGATAACAGAATCCGCCTTATAGGACTGTAAAAAGAGAAGATTTTTCTGGATTTCGCTAAATTGAAACCCCGACTTAATGAGGAGATTTTCAAAAGAATGATTGATAAACTGCAGACCTTGTTTCTGACTCCACTTTTGGAAATACTGGCGCAATTCTTGTTCTTTTACTTCTACTGCATCGAAGGCCTTGGCATCACGCTTAAGTAATTTGACTAACCGTCTTTTGCTATCCAGCTTTCCTTCTGCAAAGATTATCAACTTGGTTGTTGGAGAAGGATTGTCAAGGTATTCCTCAAATGACTTAAGCTCATCATCTGTCAAAAAGCGTTTCTTAGCAGTCGTGATATCCATAAAATAATCTAATATCACGATTTTCTCATCCGCAAAGAAAGGAAGGCTGACCAACTCCAGTTCCACATCCTTGTAAACTACTTCTTTCATATCAAAGTAGGCAAAGTTGAGGTCAGCAGAATCATACCCAATCTGTTTCAACACTTGACTCTTCATCACTTCAAACTGACCCTGATCTGTCCCTGTAAATAGGCTCAGGCTCGGTAAATTTGATAAAGTCAACTTCTGACTTTCTTCAATGGCTAGCATCGTCTCTCCTTTCTTCAGATTTTTCGATTTAATTTAGTCAATATAGCGCAATTTCCCACGGAAATCTTCTAAGCTCTCGTAGCCTTTTTCCACCATGATTGCTTTCAGTTCATTGGTAATGCGGTCAAAAGCACTGACGCCTTCTTTGTGAAGGGTCGTTCCCACCTGCACCATACTTGCTCCACAGAGGATGTGTTCAAAGGCATCTCGACCAGTCAGAACGCCACCTGTTCCGATAATTTGGATTTGAGGATTTAAACGTTGATAAAAGGCGTGAACATTGGCTAGAGCAGTCGGTTTGATATATTCTCCACCAATTCCACCAAAACCATTCTTAGGCCGAATAACGACAGATTCGTCTTCTATATAGAGGCCGTTTCCGATAGAGTTAACGCAGTTGACAAACTTGAGCGGATATTTGTTGAAAATAGCTGCCGCTTGATCAAAGTGAACAATATCAAAATAAGGTGGCAATTTAATTCCAAGAGGTTTGGTGAAGTAAGCAAACACTTCTGCCAAAATCCGGTCTGTTGTCTCAAAATCATAGGCAATCTGAGGTTTACTTGGAACATTTGGACAGGAAAGATTTAGCTCAGTCAGACCACGAAAATCACTCTCTTGGACTTTTTTCAAAATAGTATGGGTTTCCTCTGGAGACATGCCGACCAGAGATAAGAAGAAAGTTCGGTTCGACTCTTTTTCCTGCAAATCTAAAAGATAATCCAAATAATAGTCTAAGCCATTATTTGGCAAGCCCATAGAGTTGATGGAACCAAGTGGAACATCTTGGTAGCGTGGCTCAGGATTCCCCTGACGGAAGTCCAAGGTCGCTGTCTTAGTAACAAAGGTTCCTGCCGCTGAGTTTTTGACCTCTTCTAACTCCTCTATCGTCATACAAGCCACACCTGCTGCATTCATCAAGCAATTGTCAAACTCAAAACCAGCAATTTGTGTTTTCGTTGATACCATGATTCTAATCCTCCAGATTTCTTTTATTGCTAATATTATACCATAATTTTAATTCTAGGTTTACTAGATTCTGTGGTTCTATCTATTTATTCGGAAAAGAAAGTCTAGTACAGAAGTCATGCTATGGAAACAGCTAGTGTATTGGAAGTTTGAACAAGGCTTGGGTAACAGACTTTTGAATGAAGTCCAAGCAACAAGGAGAAAAAGAAACAACCATGAGTCCATTCCATGACTCTATTGTTCTAGAAAACCTTGCAATAGTCAAATGATAACGAATAAAACTTTGGATTGAAATATCCCCATGATTATCTATTACGAGGAGAAATCTCAACCTTTATCATTTTTAAAGAAATATAGTAAAATGAAACAAGAACAGGAGAAATCGATCAGGACAGTCAAATCGATTTCTAACAATGTTTTAGAAGTTGAAGTGTACTATTCTAGTTTCAATCTACTATACATGTAAATCTCTACTTTCGCAAAATGGATTTTCAGAATAGTATCCCAGTATAGTTAAAAACTATAAAAAAGAGAGGACGTTCCCCTCTTAAAATCTTATTTTACTGCTTCTTTCAAAGCATCTACCTTATCCAAACGTTCCCATGGAAGATCAATATCTGTACGTCCCATGTGACCGTAAGCCGATGTTTGACGGTAAATTGGACGCTTAAGGTCCAGCATTTGGATAATCCCTGCAGGGCGAAGGTCAAAGATTTGACGAGCCGCTTTTTCAAGTTGACTTTCAGCTACTGTTCCTGTACCGAAAGTATCGATACGAACAGAAACAGGTTGCGCAACACCGATAGCATAGGCCAACTGCACTTCTGCCTTCTTAGCAAGGCCTGCTGCAACGATATTCTTGGCAATATAGCGAGCCGCATAAGAAGCTGAACGATCCACCTTAGTCGCATCTTTACCAGAGAAGGCACCACCACCATGACGAGAGTAGCCACCATAAGTATCTACAATAATCTTACGACCAGTCAAACCTGAGTCCCCTTGAGGACCACCGATTACAAAACGACCTGTCGGATTGATAAAGAATTTTGTCTTATCATCAAGATAAGAAGATGGAATAACTTCTTTGATGACCTTGTCAATCACATCTTGATGGATTTGTTCATTAGTGGCCTCTGAATCATGCTGAGTAGAAATAACGACTGTATCTACACGTACCGGACGGTCATTTTCATCGTACTCAACTGTAACTTGTGATTTTGCATCTGGACGGAGATAGCTAATTTCTCCAGACTTACGAAGTTCTGCCAGACGACGAACCAATTTATGACTGAGTGCAATTGGCAATGGCATGAGCTCTTCTGTTTCATCTACTGCAAATCCAAACATGAGCCCTTGGTCACCTGCTCCAATCAAGTCCAGTGGATCTTGATCAGCATTTCCACGAACCTCCAAGGCTTCGTTAACACCTTGAGCGATGTCAGGAGATTGTTCCACCAAAGATGGGTGTACTCCCACCGTCTCAGCAGAAAATCCATATTCTGTATTGGTATAACCAATCTCTGCAATGGTATCACGAACCACACGGTTAATATCCACATAGGCATTTGTAGAAATTTCACCAAAAACGTGGACAGAACCAGTATATACAGCTGTTTCAGCAGCAACGTGCGCCTCTGGATCCTTTGCTAAAATAGCATCCAAAATCGCATCTGAAATTTGGTCTGCAATCTTATCCGGATGCCCCTCAGATACAGATTCAGACGTGAATAATTTACGTTCTGACATAAAAATGTCCCCCCTTAAAAAATATTGTTATAGAGTTACAAAGTACTGATAGGAAAACTCTTCGTAATAAATACCTACCATCTTATCGGGACTATATAACTTTATCATTATACCATTTTTAATCGCAATTTGCAGTCTTTAATGTAGTGTTTCAGTTTAGATAGTTCGTTCTCATAAAGCAAAAAGTTGGAGCTCAGTACTCCAACAATTTCTATTAAAATGTTTGGCGTTTAGCTTTACGCTCTGCACGACCGCGAGCGCGATTTTCAGCACGCTTGGTTTTACGGCGCTTTTCATCAACCGCCCATTGAATTTTCTTCTTATAACCCGGTTTGACTTTTTTCTTTTTCTTTTTAACCAAACCAATCATTTCGATATCAAGTTTATCTTGTTTTTTCTCACGGTTGGCACGACGATCACGGTCATAGGTATCTTGAAATTCCCCGTCTTTGACCATCTTAGGACTAAACTTGATTCCCAATTTCTCCAACTCACGGATATCCGAGTCATCACTTGGCTGATAAAGGGTAATAGCTGTACCTGGTAGGCCATTTCGTCCAGTACGACCAACACGGTGAACAAAAAAAGATAAGTCTTGCGGAATGGCATCATTGATGACATGGCTGACACCTTCAATGTCAATCCCACGTGCTGCCAAATCTGTTGCGACAATATACTCAAAATCCAGATTTTGCACCTGATTCATGATTCGCTTGCGTTCACGAGGGGCAATATCGCCATGGATTTTTGCAACCTTCAAGCCTTGAGCAGTCAGATATGAATGCAATTCATCAGCACGCGTTTTAGTGTTAACAAAAATCATTGCCAAATACGGCTGCATCAACTGAGTCAACTGGTAAATTTGAGCATTCTTATCATGTCCCTTGGTCGAAATCAACCAATTATCAATGGTGTCAGAAATAACCGTTTTGGTCTTAATTTTCTCCATAACAGGATTTGATAAGTATTTTTTCAAGAATGGTTGCAGTTTTTGTGGGATAGTCGCTGAGAAGACCATGAATTGCAAGTCTTTTGGAAGACTGCCAGCAATCTTATCAACAGTTTCCAAGAATCCCATATCCAAGGTCATATCTGCTTCATCAACAACAAATGTCTTGGCTTTATGAATAGCTAAATCACCAGATTTAACCAAGTCGTAGATACGGCCTGGTGTTCCAATAACAATATGAGGCTGATTGCTTTCCAATTTCTCAATCTGGCGAGCCTTATCCGTACCACCCACATAATTAACCACACGAACTTCGACATCTGAGTGAGCTGAAATCTGACGCGCTACTTGGTAAATTTGAGTAGCCAACTCACGACTCGGTGCAGTAATCACTGCTTGTACACTATCGCTAGCTTCATCTAATTGCTGGAAAATCGGTAACAAGAAAGTATGAGTCTTACCTGAACCTGTTTTTGATTCTCCTACTAGGTCACGACCTGCCAAAACAATAGGAATCAACTTGTCTTGCACCTCTGTTGGAGTTGTAAATTTTAACTCCTCCAAGGCTTCTCTAATATAGTTTTTAAATTGAAATTTCGTAAATGACATAACATCCTCGATTCTATCTATCTTATCAATTATACCATATTTTATTCCATTACAATAGTCTCACTTATTTAGGCTATTTCCAGTAGCTTCTCTAGTAAGAAAAGGCTGGAATTTTATAGTTCCAACCTCTTTTCAGTTATTATTTCCAGTTTAACATAGCATTCAAGCCATAGTGATCACTCACTTGTGGACTCTTGTTACCATCAAATACGACATGTAAATTTTCCACCGCTAACTCTTTGGTAGTAAAGACATAATCGATTCGAAGGGGTTCAGTGTTCCCTTTCCAGCCATCAATTTCAGGCGGAACAGTATAGCTACCACTTTTCTCTTGAGCAACTTCAAATGCGTCTTGTAAGCCTAATGGACTAGCTAAAATAGCTTGGTAACCTTCCTGACCTGCTGGGTTGTTAAAATCTCCAGCTAGTAAAAGTGGCTTGTTCAATTTTTTCAAGACAGCCTCAAATCGTGCCCATTCTTCTTGGAAACCTTTATCCCACCAAGAGAGATGAACACTGGCAACTGCTAGCTCCTTGCCATCGACTACAGTTTCAGCTAGGGCAACACGGCGAGTATGATAGTCTGTTGGATCGTCCACATCTGAAACCAAAATTTCTCTGGCTTCAATAGGTGTTTTAGACAAGATAGCCACACCTTCGTGGTAGCGGTCATAGCCGATATGGTTATAGGCCCAGGTCCAGTAGTAATTTTTCCCTTGTTCAGATAACTTTTCAACCAAGAGTCTAACATAGTGATCTTGGTGAATAGGCTCAGCTGCTGGCAAAGCTTGATAAAGGTCATTAACCTCCACCTCTGACGAGGTCATCTCCTGATTGATTTCTTGGAAACAAATCAAATCATAGTCCTTTTCAAGAATATCTTCAAGCAAAATCTGGAATTTTTCCTCTGCTTCTTTCTCCATCCAACTGTGAGTATTGAGTGTTAAAAATTTCATTCTTTTCTCCCAAAATAAGAGGTTGGAATACAGCTTCCAACCTCAAGTATATTACAATTCTACTTTAGCAACTGCTGTTTTAGCTGCAAGAGAACCTGTTTTTTCTAATTTAACTGATTTAATTGCATCACCATTTGTGAAGACAACTACTGTTGAAGTTTCACGTCCTGCTGCACGGATAGCATCCAAGTCAGCTGTGACAAGGAGATCTCCTGCTGCAACTTTTTGTCCTTCAGCAACATGAACTGTAAATGGTTTACCTTCAAGACTTACTGTGTCCAAACCAATGTGAACCAATACTTCAAGACCTGCTTCCGTCACAATACCAAAAGCATGTTTTGTCGGGAAGATGCTTGATACAGTACCTGAAACTGGAGATACAATGTTTCCATTTGCAGGTTCTACTGCAAATCCATCACCCATCATTTTTTGAGCAAATACTGGATCCTTTACTTGTTCCAAAGCAACAACTTGACCGTCTGCTACTGAGTAAACTTCCTCAGTAAGATCTTTGAAGTAAACAGTGTTTTGTTGTGCTTCAGTCATTTGGCTTGGAAGAGTTTCAGGAATGATTTCACCTGAATCAAGGATATCTTGGATATCAGATTTCAAAATGTCAGCTTTTGGACCGTAGATAGCTTGAACCCCTTGTCCTTTCATCACAAGACCCATAGCTCCTTCTGCTTTCCATTGCTCTGCATTTCCTACTTTATCTGCATCTTTAACAGTTACACGAAGACGAGTCATACATGCGTCAACATCAACGATGTTTACACGTCCACCAAGAAGGTTGATAATGTTTACAGCTTGAGAGCCTGCTGCAACTTTCACTTCGCTGCTGGTTTCTTCTGAACCTTCAGCAGTTTCGTAGTTTCCGTTGCGCCCTGGAGTTGCGTAGTTGAATTTTTGAATCATGAAGTTTGCGATAAAGTACATGATTACAGCAAAGAGAACAGTTACCCAAACGAAGTTAACGATATCCATACCAATACCAGCACTGATTGCAATAGGTGTACGAGTCAAGAACTCGATTGAACCGAATGAGTGCATACGTAGGTTTACAACGTCAGCCATAGCGAAGGCAGCACCTTGAACAAGTGAGTAAACAAGATACATAGGTGTTGCGATGAACATGAACATGTATTCGATTGGTTCAGTAACCCCTGTCAAGAATGTTGCAAGAGCTGTTGCAATCATCATACCTTTGTATTTATGTTTCTTGTCAGCATCAACATTACGGTAGATAGCAACAATCACACCCATCAAGATACCGAATGAACCGATCATTTGTCCAACTTTGAAACGAGCTGGATGTACTGTATCTAACAAGTGTTGGTATTGACTAGCATCAGTACCTTTAAGGTTTACAAGGTCTGTTACCCATGCAAGCCATAGTGGGTCTTGACCGAATACTTGAGTACCTTTAGCTGCACCAGTTAAAATGTCATAAGTACCACCAAGAGCTGTGTAGTTCATTGGGATAGTCAACATGTGGTGAAGACCAAATGGCAAGAGCAAACGTTCCAAAGTACCATACAAGAATGGTGCAAGAATTGGAGCAGTTTCTTGTGAGTTGGCAATCCAGATACCGAAGTTATTGATACCTGTTTGAACTACTGGCCAGAAAGCAGCAAGTAGAATTGCAGCGATTGCTGAACGAAGAATAACTACAAATGGTACGAAACGTTTCCCGTTGAAGAATGAAAGTGCATCAGGAAGTTTACGGAAGTTGTAGTATTTGTTGTAAGCAGTTGCCCCTACAAAACCTGAGATAATCCCTACGAATACCCCCATGTTCAAGGCTGGAGCTTCAAGAACACTGATAAAGTAATCAGCAACTTTGATTGAACCACCAAAGAAAGTAGTTACCATAGCATCTGGATTTTTCAACATATCGCCTGATACACCAAAGATTGTACCAGTGATACGGTTAATCAAGATGAAGGCAAGACCAGCGGCGAAAGCACCACCAGCACGTTCTTTAGCCCAGCTTCCTCCAATGGCTAGGGCAAACAAAATGTGAAGGTTACCGATAACCCCCCAACCGATTTGCTCAAGAATTCCACCTGTGATGACAAGTGGTGCAAAGGTTGGGTTAATCATCACGATAGACTTACCGATTGAAATCATCAAACCAGCAGCCGGCATAACCGCGATAACTACCATCAAAGCCTTACCGAATTTTTGCCAAAATTCGAAAGACAAGACATTTTTGAATGTATCTTTCATCATTCAAATCTCCTTTATTTTTATTTAGGCAAACGTTTTACGAAAACGTTTGCACTTTCTATGATTTAATTATACCACTTTAATTTTTTTTGTAAAGGCTTTTATAAAAAAATTACACTTTTTTCTAAAAAATTTCTAGTGCGCCAAATTTCAAGTTCAAATTAGCCATCAAGAAGTCTTCTCTGGGGGACTTCTTTGGAAGCTCTTTTCTTCTGCGCATCTCTTTTCAAAAACTCTTGTAGCAAAAAAGGAGATTTTACAATCTCCTCATAAAAGCAGCTATTTTACCTAAATCTTCAAGAATCGGCGCATAGATATTCCTGATCCCAATGAACCAATGAAAACCCCAATCACAAATAGTAGGGCAATCATCAACGGACTAAATAAATCTGGACTAATCATGGATAGATTTTGCCCTACCAACGATTTGTTGACAGATTGGTAAACAATTTGATAAACAATAAAGACCAAAACAGATGGTGCGATAGCTCCCAATAAACCGATAAAGGCTCCTTCTAACAAGAACGGTCCACGGATATAACTGTTTTTAGCTCCGACCAAGCGCATGATTTGAATTTCGCGACTGCGGGAAATAATGGTAATACGAATGGTATTTGAAATCAAGAAAACTGCGATAAAAATTAACAAAGCAGCAATCCCTAGTCCCCAAACACGGATAAATGAAGCTAACTTGAAGAGTCTTTCTGTATTGGCACCGCCATCTTGAACCTCAGAGACACCTTCAATTTTTTTAGCATCTTCGGCTATAGTTTTTACATCATTTGGAGTGTTTGCCTCTACAATATAGGCATCATAGAGAGGATTGGCATCTCCTTCAAAGATTTTCCAGTTATCTCCCATTATCTCGGTTAATTTTTCATATTGTTCTTCTTTACTTGAAAAGGTAACACTTTTAACCGTAGACATGTTCTTCAAAGAATCATATACCTTGTGGTAGTCATTATTTGTAACAGTTTGACCTTCTTTTTCAATTGTCTGACTATTATCTTCCACATCCTTTCGGATATAAACTACTACACGGACATTATTTTCAATATCTGTAGCTAGTTTCGCTGTATTGAAAATAACAGATGCAAATATTGCCACCAAGGTCAAAGTAATCATGACTGAACTGACAGCAGCTACTGTCATCCAACCATTTCGTTTCAAACTTTTTAAGGCTTCAAATAAATGGCGAAAAAATCTACTAATCATCGTATCCATACTCTCCTTTTGATTCGTCACGAACGACACGGCCATTTTCAATGGCAATGACACGGTGGCGCAAGGTATTTACAATCTGGCTATTATGAGTCGCCATCAAAATAGTTGTTCCTTGTAGGTTAATCCGTTCCAAGAGATTCATAATTTCCCATGAATTATCCGGATCCAGATTTCCTGTTGGCTCATCAGCTATCAGTACTTTGGGATTATTTACAATTGCACGCGCAATCGCAATCCGCTGTTGCTCCCCACCTGAGAGTTCATTTGGGAAAGAACGAACCTTATGCTTCAATCCAACCAAGTCCAAAACTTCCATCACTCGTTTTTTGATATTACGGCGATTTTCCCCGATTACTTCCATAGCGTAAGCAATATTTTCATAGACAGTTTTCTTTGGTAACAATTTATAATCCTGGAAGACAACCCCAACACTACGACGTAGAAGCGGGACATCTTTCTTTTTGATCTTAACCAGATTAAAACCAGCAACTGATAGGCTTCCTTTATCGATTTTTACTTCACGATACAGAGAACGAATAAAAGTTGACTTCCCTGCTCCTGAAGGTCCTACGATGTAAGCAAATTCCCCCGGTTGAACGCTAACCGAAACACCGCGTAGAGCAGTCGTTCCGTTGTCGTATTTTTTAACGACATCTCTCATTTCAATAATTGACATGTGAGTTCCTTTCTATCTTAGCTAATTCGCCACTTGAGATAAGCATCGATAAAACCATCTAGGTCCCCATCCATAACCTTATCTACCTGAGCAACCTCAAAGCTAGTTCGGTGATCTTTTACCATAGTATAAGGCGTGAAGACATAAGAACGGATTTGGCTTCCCCAAGTGATCTCCTTTTTCTCACCTTTGAGAGAATCTACCTCCGCAGCCTTCTTCTCTTGCTCCATTTGATAGAGCTTAGCCTGCAACATCTTCATGGCACGATCTCTATTTCCATACTGGGTACGATCCACTGTTGATTGGACAACAATTCCAGTTGGAATGTGGGTTAAACGTACACCTGTTGAAACCTTATTGACGTTTTGTCCACCGGCACCACCTGAACGGAAGGTATCCATCTTGATATCATCTTCACGGATTTCCACTTCAATAGTATCATCCAATTCTGGCATCACTTCTACAGATGTGAAAGAGGTATGGCGACGTTTGGCAGAGTCAAATGGTGAGATTCGCACTAAGCGATGAACACCCATTTCTGACTTGAGGAGACCATAGGCATTAGGCCCTTCAAATGATAAAGTTACCGACTTAATACCAGCCTCATCACCTGCTTGGTAATCCAACACTTCCACTTTAAAGCCTTTAGCATTACCATAACGAGTATACATACGAAGCAACATATCACCCCAGTCCTGCGCCTCAGTACCACCAGAACCTGGATGGATTTCCAAGATGGCATTGTTGTGGTCATAAGGTTCTGACAAGAGTAGAGTCATCTCGTAGCTGGTCATTATCTTGTCAAGTTCGGCTAACTGCGCTACCAGTTCATCATGCACTGACTCGTCTTCAGCCAAAAAATCCAATAAAATTTCGACTTCATCCTGCAACTCTTCCATCTTATGGAAGGTATTGTAAGTGTTTTTTAATTCATTCAATTCTTGCGACGTTTTTTGGGCCGCAATATTATCGTTCCAAAAATCAGGTTCTGTCATCTTGTTTTCCAAGATGGCAATCTCTTCCTCTAGCCCTTCGAGGTCAAAGAGACCCCCTGAAAGAAGCTAATTTTTCACGATTTGCGTCAATTTTCTGACGAATTACTGAAATGTCCATAAATACTCCTTTTTTACATTATTTCATTATAGCATATTTTATCATTTCTTTCCATCTTTTGCTCTAATCCCCTTTTCATGAAAAAAGAAGCCTTTGGGCTTCCCTTCTTACAAGACTTTTGCTGAAGTGCGAGCGATTTCTTCCACTTGAATACCATTTGCTTCAAATTTTTCTTTCAAGGCTGGTAAATCAATTGATCCATCGATTTGCACTTCGATAATCACCTTACCATCCTTACGCGGAATATTGACTGTATGGGAGATATTCAAATTTTCTTCTACAATCAAAGAAACAATTTTTCCAAGAACACCAACTTCATCTTCTGTAACAAAGCGTACACGAATCCCTTCTTCGCCATAACCTGCAATTTCAAGAAAGGCTTGGAAAACGTCACGGTCAGTAATAACTCCGTATACTTGATGGTTATCTACGACAGGGAGAATACTAATCTTATTTTTCAACATCAGATAAGTTGCATCTTCTAGACTAGCATAGCCTGAGACAGTGACAACATCGCGAATCATGACATCTTTTACTTTTGTCTTATTCAGAAGATAATTCATCTCATAGATAGAAAGACTTGTTGCTTTAGATGGACTTGCTTGTGCAATGGTTCCCTCAGTCACCAAACCAACTAATTGATCATTTTCGATAACAGGCAGACGGTGCAAACCTTGCTCTCTCATCAAATCTGCTGCATGAGATACTGTTGTATCTGGACTAATATAAACTACCTTGCGGGTCATAAAATCTTTAACTGCCATGAGACTTCTCCTTTTCTATTCTTATCCCTATTATACAATCTTTTTGCAAATCTATCAAACGCTTACATTTCTTTTTCGAAATTCAGAAAAGTATGAATAAGCTAGCAAAAAGAGCTCTGAAATAGAGCTCTGTGAATGAAGGTAAGAAATTTTTCATTCGATTTTTTCAATTATTAGAAATTAAGCTTTCAATGTAGATGCATATTTGTTTGCAATCTCAATCTACCGACTAAAAAGGTCCCCCGGACTATATTGATGATTACTTCGTAATCTCCATCTGCCGGCTAAAACAATCCTCTGGATTTGATGATTGCTTCGCAATCTTTATCTGCAACCTAAACTAGTCTCCCAGACTATGCGAAGATTGCTTCGCAATCTTCATCCACCGACTAAAAAGGTCCCCCGGACTATATTGATGATCACTTCGTAATCTTCATCTGCCGACTAAAACAATCCACTGGATTGTTTTAGCCACCTAGATATGCTTTTCTGACTTCTTCTGATGAAGCGAGTTCTTTTCCTGTCCCTGATAGGACGATTTTTCCTGTTTCCAATACATATCCTCGGTCAGAGATTGCAAGTGCTTTATTGGCATTTTGTTCAATCAAGAGGACGGTTGTTCCTTGCTTCTGAATATCTTGAATGATATCAAAAATCTCTTGGATGAAGATTGGGGCAAGTCCCATTGATGGTTCATCTAAAAGAAGAAGTTTTGGTGTTGACATAAGAGCGCGTCCCATGGCAAGCATTTGTTGTTCCCCTCCTGAAAGAGTAGCTGCATCTTGGTTCTTACGTTCTTCAAGACGAGGAAAGCGTGAGAAAACCTTCTTCAAGTTAGCTTGATTTTCTTCACGATTTTTCTTTAAGAAAGCTCCCATTTCAAGATTTTCCATAACAGTCAAGCCAGGAAAGACGTGGCGTCCTTCTGGAACTTGTGAAAGACCACCTGCCACGATTTTCTGAGCTGGCATTTTTTGGATTTCTTGACCTAAAAATTCAATCTTTCCTGAACTTGGTCGAACCAAACCTGACAAGGTGCGAAGAATAGTTGTCTTACCTGCACCGTTGGCACCGATAAGGGAAACAACTTCTCCTTCATTAACTTCAAAGCTTACATCACGGACTGCTTGGATCATACCGTAATGCACAGAAAGATTTTCAACTTTTAACATAGACATTAGGCTTCACCTCCTAGATAAGCTTCGATAACGCGTTTATTGGTCTTAATTTCGTCTGGAGTTCCTTGAGCAATTAAACGGCCATATTCAAGTACGTAGATACGTTCTGTTACTTCCATGACCAGATTCATATCGTGTTCAATCAACATGATTGTAATCTTAAATTCATCTTTGATACGACGAATTAACTCAGTCAATTCGGCTGTTTCCTGTGGGTTCATACCTGCTGCTGGTTCATCCAAAAAGAGAATTTTGGGTTCTGTAGCGAGAGCACGAACAATTTCCAAACGACGTTGCTGTCCGTAGGCAAGGTTTTTAGCAAGAGTCTCTGCATCACCATCTAAATCAAAGATTTTCAACAATTCCAAAGCTTTAGCCTTTAATTCTTTTTCACTCTTGTAAAAAGCTGGTAAGCGTAAAAAACTAGCAAAAACATGTTGTTTGTGATGGTTGCCAAAAGCAATCAAAACATTATCCAAAACTGTTAAATCTTTAAAGAGACGGATATTTTGGAAAGTACGTCCAAGTCCCAAAGAAGCAATCTTATAAGGTGACTTCCCATTTAAAAGGTGACCATCAAGGGTAACTGTTCCCTCACTTGGTTCATAAACACCCGTCAAGAGGTTGAAAAGAGTGGTTTTCCCAGCTCCATTTGGACCGATTAGTCCAACCAATTCCCCTTCGTTCAATTCAAGAGTCACATCTCCAACAGCTGTTAGACCGCCAAAATGTTTGGTTAACTGTTTTACTTCAAGTAATGCCATTAGTTTTGTTCCTCCTTCTTAGATTTTTTAAAGAAACGTGATAGGCTCAATTCCCATGTTCCAAGGAGTCCACCTGGTCTGAAAATCATTACCAATACCAAGGCCAAAGCGTAAATAATCATACGCACACTAGCAACATCTTGGAGAAGCATATTCAAAATTCCAAGAACAATAGCTGAAACAATGGCACCTGTAATTGAACCAAGTCCACCAAATACAACAATGATCAATACGTTGATTGAGTTGATAAAAGTGTAATCTTTCGGTACAACTGAACCGATAAATCCTGCCTGAAGTGACCCTGCAATACTTGCAGTAATGGCACCAAATACGAAGGCGATGATTTTAATATTAGTCGTATTAACCCCAACTGCCTCAGCAGCGATTTCATCTTCACGAACAGAGAGGGTTGAACGACCAATTGGGCTACGCAAGAAGTTCAAGGTTACAATGGTTGTAATCACGACAAAGAAGTAAACCATTTGCCAAGTTGTAAAGTTAGGAATTCCCAAGATACCTGCCGCACCGTTTGTAAGGCTTCCACCATTGATGATAAAGATACGGATAATTTCAGATACACCGAGAGTAGCTACGGCAAGATAGTCCCCCTTCAAGCGCAAGGTTGGAATTCCGACAAGTAAGGCAACTGCTCCTGAAAGCAAAGCCCCTACAAGCATAGCTCCAAAGAAGGCACCGTAGGTCGGTGATTTAGAACCAATAATAGCAGCGGCATAGGCACCAATCGCCATAAAACCAGCATGCCCAAGTGAAAATTGTCCTGAAAAACCAACGATTAAGTTGAGACCAACAGCAAGAATAATATTAATTCCGATTTGTTGTAAAATCTGTACATAGAATAGATTGAGTACTCCGACTGAGACCAGTACACTAATCAAGCCATAGCCAGCTAACAAAAGGAGGAACCATAGAATATTAACTTTTAAATTTTCCTTCATCGTTTACACCTTCTCTTTCACATTTTTACCAAGGATACCAGCTGGGCGGACAATCAAGATTAACAACAAGATTCCATAAACAATGGCATCGCGGAAATCTGACATCCCAAAGGCTGTCGCAAAGGTTTCCAATAGACCAATCACAAAACCACCAAGAGCCGCACCAGGAATGATTCCGATACCACCAAGTACAGCGGCAACGAAAGATTTAAGACCTGGAGTAACCCCCATCAAAGGCTCAAGAGAGTTATAATAAAGAGCAATCAGAACACCAGCCACACCCGCAAGAGCAGAACCCAAAGCGAAGGTAAAGCTGATAGTACGGTTTACATTGATCCCCATCAATTGCGCCGCATCGCTATCTACTGATACTGCACGCATGGCTTTCCCCATCTTAGTCTTTTGAACAATGACTTGTAACAAAATCATCAAAATCAAGGAAATGGCCAAAATCATTAACTGCACATTTGTTAAACTAATTGGTCCCAAATCATAGCGAACTGTTTGAATCGCTTGAGGGAAGGCACGGGTATTGGCACCAACCAGATAGACCATGCCATACTCCAATAGGAAAGAAACCCCAATAGCTGTAATCAAAACAGCAATACGAGTAGAGTGACGCAAAGGTCGGTAAGCAAGGAACTCAATCACGACACCAAGGATGGCTGTCGCTAGCATCGCTACAATAAGCGCTACAAAAAAATTCATTTGGAAAGAATTGATCAAGAAATAACCGATAAAAGCTCCCATCATATAAATATCACCGTGGGCGAAATTGATGAGCTTGATAATTCCGTAAACCATGGTATATCCTAGGGCTAACAGCGCATAAACACTACCTAAAATCAAACCATTTACTAGTTGTTGGAGCATAAGATTCACTCTTTCTATATATAATTCCGAGGTTTTTCCCTCACTTTTTGATAGGTTCTTAAACATCGAAACAGGGAGTGAGTCAAAGGCTCATTCCCTATTTCAACATTTTTCTATTATGGTTTTACAACTTCTGCTGCTTCAACCTTACCATTGTTCATGGTCATCATGTAAGCAGTTTTAACTGTGTTGTGGTCCGCATCGAAGCTTGTTTTACCAGTTACACCTTCAAAGTCTTTTGTTTTAGCAAGATTATACTTGATTTCACCTGAGTTTTTAGCACCTTTTGCTGCGTTTGCTACAAGGTGAACTGAATCATAAGCCAAGGCTGCAAATGTTGAAGGCTCTTCATTATACTTAGCGCGGTAAGCGTCAAGGAAGGCTTTGGCTTTAGCTGAAACTTCTACAGTAGTTGAGAAACCTGAGATAAAGTAGATGTTTGATGCTTTTTCAGCAGTTGCTTGTTGTACAAACTCTTCACCGTTAAATCCATCACCACCAACGATTGGTTTGTCAATTCCCATACCACGCGCTTGGTTTACAATTTTACCAGCTTCAGTGTAGTAACCAGGAACAATGATAGCATCAAAGTCTTTCTCTTTCATTTTTGTAAGGGCTGCTTGAAAGTCTGTGTCACCTGCTACGAAAGTTTCATCTGCAACGATTTCACCTTTGTAAGCTTCACGGAAGGCTTTGGCAATACCTTTAGCATAGTCACTGGCATTGTCAGTGTAAAGAACAACTTTCTTAGCATTTAATTTTTCAGAAACATAGTTTGAGATAATTTTTCCTTGGAAGCTATCTTGGAAAGTTCCAATAAAGAGGTAATCTTGACCTTTAGTCAATCCATCTTGAGTCGCACTTGGTGAGATCAATGGAACACCTGCTTTTGTAGCGTTCGCTACCGCAGCTGCAGTCGCACCAGATGTCGCAGGTCCTACGACTGCTGATACTTTAGATTGGGTTACAAGGTTAGTTGTAACTGAAGCAGCTTCAGCTGTTTCAGACTTATTATCTTTATCGACTACTTCGATTTGTTTTCCATCGATACCACCTGCGGCATTGATTTCATCAACAGCCAATTGGGCACCTTTTTGTTCAGCTGTTCCGTATGCAGCTAAAGAACCTGATTCTTCAAAGTTAAACCCGATTTTAATTGTCTTTTCCTCTACTGAGTTACCAGCAGTGTTGACTGCTCCAGACTTCACTTCTCCACAGGCTGCAAGAAGTGCTACACTTGCAAGCGCTACAAACGATAGGGTAAATTTTTTCTTCATCTTTTTTGTCTCCTTATTTCTTAAATAAATAGCATGTTAAGAATATACCGAATTATCAGAAAATTGTCAACAATTTTCTTGAACTTTTTCGATGATAACGTTTTCCTCTCGATAAAGATTGCCCACAAAGGGTGTTTCCAGCTCTTGGATATGACAAACTCTGACTTTTTTTATAAACTTTTCCTTGCTCAAGCGCCCGACCAATTGCTCCACTTCTTGAGTTGGAACATAAAGCTGCAAGTAACGATGCTTCTTGGAATGATAGGTAATATCTCCATAATCCTGCAGTTTTTTTGCATCCCGATTATAGTAAAGGTAGATAATCAAGCCAGATCGATTGACTTTTTCAAACATGATAAATCCTCTTTCTAAGAAATCTCTCCCTATTATACCAAAAAAAGCAAACCCAGTCGAGTTTGCCTTCTATCATCATTAGTTTAATGAATTGTTGGCCATAATTTCATCAATAAAGCCATATTCAAGTGTTTCCTGGGCGCTCATCCAGTTATCACGTTCTGCATCTGCATGGACTTTTTCCATTGACTGACCTGAATTTTCAGCCAAGATTTTTTCCAAGGTATTACGAGTTTTGAGCAAGTGTTCTGCAGCGATCGCCATATCAGTTTGTTGGGTACCACCACCTGTACCGCCCATTGGTTGGTGAATCATGTATTCAGCATTTGGAAGCATGAAACGTTTGCCTTTTGCTCCACTTGATGCGATGACTGTTCCCATAGATGCAGCCATTCCCATAACGATGGTTTGGACATCTGCCTTGATAAAGTTCATGGTATCTACGATTGCCAAACCAGCTGAAACAGAACCACCTGGTGTATTGACATAAAGGTAAATATCTTTTGTACTATCTTGGGCATCCAAGAAAAGCAATTGGGCAATAACAGAGTTAGCCATATTGTCTTCAACCGGACCTGTCAGCATAATGATGCGGTCTTTGAGAAGACGTGAGTAAATATCGTAAGAACGTTCTCCACGGCTTGTTTGTTCAATAACTACAGGAATCATTCATTTCTCCTTTTAAGTTTTAATTTTGTTGGTCAAATGACTGAAGATAAGACTATTATAATATCTTGGTCAAAAAAGGTCAAATTTTTGCTCTGCTTTCATTAGACAGAAACAAAAACCCAACCTCCTTTCGTGACTGGAAATACTTTTCCAAGTCATTCTTCTTTTCGATCTTATTTTGTACCGAACAAGCGGTCTCCAGCATCTCCAAGACCTGGAACGATATAACCGTGTTCGTTCAAACGTTCATCCAAGGCTGCTGTAAAGATTTCTACATCTGGATGAGCTTCTTGAAGGGCTTTTACACCCTCTGGAGCAGATACAAGGCAGACAAATTTGATATTTGATGCGCCACGTTTTTTAAGAGAATCAACAGCCAAGATTGCTGAGCCACCTGTTGCCAACATTGGGTCTACTACAAAAATTTGACGTTGGTCAATGTCCTCAGGTAATTTCACCAAGTATTCAACTGGTTGAAGTGTTTCTTCATCACGGTACATACCGATGTGGCCAACTTTAGCAGCTGGAACCAAGCTCAAGAGACCATCAACCATCCCGATACCTGCACGCAAGATTGGGACGATGGCCAATTTCTTACCTGCCAATTGTTTTTGAACTGTTTTTGTAATTGGTGTTTCGATTTCCACATCTTCTAGTGGAAGATCACGAAGTACTTCATACCCCATCAACATTGCAATCTCATCTACTAGCTCACGAAAAGCTTTTGTAGAAGTATCTGTACGACGCAAGATTGACAATTTGTGTTGAATCAGTGGGTGATTAATAACTTCAATTTTTCCCATTTTTGGAATTCCTTCTTTCAATTTATTCTTCTTATTATACCAAAAAACGGTTTGAAAATCTTTCTAAACCATTTATTTTTGATAATTTTTACATTAGATCAGCCTCTTTAAGAGCTGTCTGTACTGTCTCAAGTGGTAAATGGGTCAATTCTGTCCCTTTTTCTTGATAAAGGTATTGGGCGTAGTCGTCCATTCGGTACTGGTTGATATAAACCACGCGCTTGCAGCCGACCTGAAGCAATTGTTTTGTACAGTTGAGACAAGGAAAATGGGTTACATAGGCTGTAAAGCCTTTGGGAACACCACGCTCAGCACCTTGAAGGATAGCATTGACCTCAGCGTGAAGGGTGCGAACACAGTGGCCTTCAATGACCAAACATTCGTGATCAATACAATGCTCAGTCCCTGACACCGAACCATTGTAACCAGTGGAAATAACCTTATTATCTTTTACCAGAATCGCGCCCACTTTAGCACGTTTACAAGTGGAACGATTCGCAATTAGTAGGGCTTGGGCTGCAAAATACTCATCCCAGGCCAGTCTTTTTTCAGTCATCTCTTTTCTCCTCGTAATATATAATCATCGTAATATATAATCATGGGGATATTTCAATCCCAAGTTTTATTCGTTATCATTT
>ERZ1023220.68-NODE-68-length-22119-cov-149.861177_pt1 | contig 22119 bp, 21 predicted proteins | sample MGYA00380449_ERZ1023220 | MGnify/ENA primary metagenome ERZ1023220 (study PRJEB33173, sample SAMEA4830396) | metagenome | study: EMG produced TPA metagenomics assembly of the PRJEB25223 data set... | reverse complement strand
ATTTGAAGTAGTACCAGGCTTGACTATGAGAATCGTAGACCCATTCTTTTTCAGCCATTTTGCCATCAGACTTGAGGTAAAACCAAGATTCCTTATCCCAAATCCATTCATTGGCTGTCATGTAACCACCGGATTTGAAGTAGTACCAAGCTTGACTATGAGAATCGTAGACCCATTCTTTTTCAGCTATTTTCCCATCAGATTTGAGATAAAACCAAGATTCCTTATCCCAAATCCATTCATTGACTGCCATGTAGCCACCGGATTTTAGATAATAATAGTGACCATTCTCGAAAATCCATTCTTTATCAGCATGGTTTCCATTTTCTTTGATGTAAAACCAAGATTGGTATTGTCTGTCAAAAAGCCAACCTTGCTGTACTTTGGCACCACTAGCATTCACATAAGCTTGATTAATCCACTGACTTGTCAGTAGATAACCACCGGATTTGAAATAATAGTCCTTCCCTTTAATTTGGAGCCATTCTTTCTCTGCGTGCTGTCCATCTGCTTTGATATAAAACCAAGCATCGTATTGAGAATCATAGACCCAGTCTTCTATTACTTTGGCACCTGTTGCACCAACATAGGAACTTCCTACCCAAGCATTTCTTTTCATCTTTCCATCTTGGTCAAGATAATAAAAGGCTCCCTTGTCTTCTACCCATTCTGATTTGGTCATATAGCCACCAGATTTGAGGTAAAAATAGTCGTCACCTTGCTTTATCCATTCATTTTCAGCATAGTTAGCATCTGCTTTTATATAGAACCAAGATTGATAATGAGTATCAAAAACCCACTCATCGGCTGCTTGACTGCCATCTTCTTTCAGATACTGTTTTCCTTGCCAAGTACCATCACTAGCCATTGCACCCTCTGGACTAGCTAAGAAAAATAGCAGAGCTAAAAAAATAAATCTTACTTTCTTCATTAACCTTCTTCCTCTGTTCTTATTTATTTTATTGTACCAAAATTCTCCTAAATTCATATTACAAACTAATAAAAAATCAAGAACAGATTGATTGCAGTTTACCTCAGAGACTCTTTTACTTCCTGACGGAGTTCTTCCAGACTGCTAATACCGTATTTATCCATGACTTTTGGTAAATTTTCGATGATGTCAGGGCAGGCATAAGGATTGGTAAAGTTAGCTGTTCCAACTCCGATAGCAGATGCCCCAGCCAGATACATTTCTAGGGCAGCTTCAGCCGAATCCACTCCCCCCATTCCAATGATAGGCAGGTCTGTTGTTTGGGCTACTTGGCGGATGAGTTTGAGGGCTACTGGAAAGACTGCTGGACCTGACATTCCACCTGTTCCATTAGCCAAGATTGTTTTTCTGGTTTTGAGGTCAAAGCGCATTCCAACCAGAGTATTGATCATGGTCAAGCCACTTGCTCCCGCATCTTCTGCAGCTTTTGCGACAGTAACGATATCGGTCACACTCGGGGTTAATTTGACATAAACTGGCACTTCTGAGGCTTCCACAGCTGCTTTCACCACATCATAAGCCAAATCTGGATCTTGACCAATCAAAAGTCCATGATTACAGTGGTCAACATTGGGACAAGAAATATTGAGCTCGATAGCTTTTACATTAGTTGCCTTGGAAATCCCATGAGAAACAGCTGCATACTCTTGTTTTGAAAAACCAGCTACATTGGCAATAATAGGAAGATTTGGATATTCTCTTTCCAGCCAAGGTAGCTTTTCAGCCAAAACAACCTCTAAACCAGGATTTTGCAAGCCAATTGCATTGAGCATACCAGCAGGCGTCTCTGCCACTCTTGGAGTTGGATTCCCAAAACGTGGTTCAAGGGTTGTCGCCTTGATCATAATAGAACCTAAAAGGTCTAAATCATAGTACTTGGCATACTCTTGTCCAAAGCCAAAACAGCCTGATGCTGGAATAATCGGATTTTTCAAATCCAAACCAGGTAGAGACACTTGTAATCGATTTGTAGTCATAATTTTCTCCTTATAATACAACTGTTCCTGTGCGGAAAACAGGACCATCTTCACAGACGCGTTGGCTGACCGTCTCGCTTTCTGGTACTTTTAGAACACAGGCATAGCAAGCTCCCATCCCACAAGCCATACGAGATTCCAGAGATAGATAGGCTCTTGGGTGATCATCAAAGGTTTGATTGATATACTTCATCATTCCTGGAGCCCCACACGAGTAAACAGCATCAAACTGACTATCTAAATCATTGATAACAACGGAAACATTTCCCTTGATGCCATAAGAACCATCATCTGTCGTTACAAAGACCTGACCATACTGAGCCAATTCCGTTTTCAAAATAACAGCATCCTTATTAGCAAAACCGAGGACTGTCACTACTTTCACTCCACGTCCATGCAATTCCTTGGCCACCTCAAGCAAGGGTGGAACACCAATCCCACCACCAACAAGGAGAACCTGATTCTGCTCATCAAGGTCAGACAAGTCAAAACCATTTCCCTGAGGCCCCATCACATCAAGAGTGTCTCCCTGACTTAAGGTTGAAAAAATTGCAGTCCCAGCTCCCTCAATCCGATAAATGAGGTGACACTGCTTGTTTACCTTGTCAATAGACGAAATTGAAATAGGACGACGTAAGAGATGGGCATCGTCCGGTACACGCAGATGAAGAAATTGGCCTGCTCGCATGGCTTCAACCATTTCTCCTTCTAGGACTAATTCAAAGATTGCTGGCGCGATTTCCTCTTGTGCAACCACCTTCATGGTTTCCAACCGAATGACACCCAAACGCTTCTTACATGTGGGATTCATAACTTTTCCTCCTTAAATTTTAAGGGGACCAGATAAAGAAAAGACCTTGCTAGTGCAAGGCCTCAGTTAAAATCGTACAACACAAGAGAGCACATTCAAAAAGTCTCCTCTAGAAAATTGCACTATTCTTTTATCTGACACCTTGTGAGTCTCTCTGGACTCCCCTTAAAGGTTGAATTTTTATTAGTATACTCTTTCAGCTAAAAAAAGTCAAGTAGAAAACGAATATTCTACTTAACTTGCACGAAATTATTTTTCACGAATGACTTCGACCTTGTATCCATCAGGGTCTTTGACAAAGTAATAGTTTGGTGTAGTTCCTGGTAGACCATTTGGCTCAGTCACTTCATAGCCTTTTGCACTGTGCTCTTGATGAAGTGCCTCAAGATCAGGTGTACTGAGGGCGATATGGGCAAACCCATCACCAACCACATACGGACCGTGATCGTAGTTATAAGTCAACTCCAACTCATAGTCATCACCCTCAAGACCTAGATAGACAATCGTGAAGGCATGGTCTGGAAAATCTCTGCGACGCAATTCTTTAAAACCAAAAGCATCTTGATAAAATGCGATTGATTTTTCAAGATTTTCTACTCGTAAGCAAGTGTGTAGCATTTTTGAAGCCATATCTTTCTCCTTTATTTTTAAAAAGACTGGACAATCCTGTTCCAGTCTCATCAGTTGTTATTTACCAAGTTTTGCTTTAGCTGCATCTGCAAGAGCTGTGAAAGCTACTGCATCGTTAACAGCCAAGTCAGCAAGCATTTTACGGTTAACTTCGATCTCAGCCAATTTCAAACCATGCATCAATTGTGAGTATGAAAGTCCGTTCATACGAGCTGCCGCATTGATACGAGTGATCCACAATTTGCGGAAGTCACGTTTTTTCTGACGACGGTCACGGTATGCATAGTAGTAAGAGTTCATTACTTGTTCTTTTGCAGTACGGAACAAGATGTGTTTAGCTCCATAGTAACCTTTTGCTAATTTAAGAATACGTTTACGACGTTTGCGTGATACAACGCCACCTTTAACACGTGCCATGTTTTATTTCCTCCAAATATTTCCTAGAATTGTTTACTTACAGTCAAGCTATTATTTCAAGCGAGTAAGCATTGCTTTGATACGTTTGTAATCTCCTGAATGCACCATAGATGCTTTACGAAGATGACGACGTTGTTTCTTAGTTTTTCCGTGGAAACGGTGAGAAGTGTAAGCACGGAAACGTTTAAGTCCACCAGAACCTGTACGTTTGAAACGTTTAGCTGATGCGCGGTGTGTTTTTTGTTTTGGCATGATTTTTTCTCCTTTATTTAACTTTCTGACAATTATTTTTTGTCAGTCGCTGGCGCCAATTGCATGAACATTTGACGTCCATCCATTTTAGCACGTTGTTCGATGATGGCAATATCTTGAGTTGCTTCAGCAAACTCGGCTAAAACTTTTGCACCAATCTCTTTATGGGTAATCATACGACCCTTAAAGCGAATAGATACCTTAACTTTATTTCCTTTTTCAAGGAACTTACGTGCATTACGAAGTTTTGTATCAAAGTCACCCTTGTCAATTGTTGGACTTAGACGAACTTCTTTCACAGTAACAACGCTTTGTTTTTTACGTTGTTCTTTTTGCTTCTTCTGGTACTCAAATTTGAACTTACCGTAGTCCATAATTTTTGCAACAGGCGGTTTGGCTTGGGGTTGAATCAATACTAGGTCAACATTAGCGTTATCAGCCAAAGCTTGCGCTTCACTGAGTGGCTTGATACCTAGCTGTTCTCCTTCAAGACCAATCAAGCGAACTTCACGTACACGAATCTCATCATTGATGAATAAGTCTTGCTTTGCTATGGTTTTCACCTCTTTTGTTTTATTAGAGAAAAACAATAGCGGACTTGTAAATATACAAGCCCGCACGTTATGATAGCGTTTCTTAGAAACTTTTCATCCGTAGGGCCAGGCAACTTAATGTCACAAGGCGAGAAGCTCTCACTTCTGCTTTTCTCAACTTTTATATGATACCAAGTTTTCTAGCTCTTGTCAAGATAAAAAGTTATTTTGTATGTGTCGTGATTTTTGAGAAATCCCAGATTTCCATATAAATAAATGCAAATACACGAAAGAGCTAAACATTTTTGTATGCTCAGCCCTTGACAATGATTTTTTCTTATGCTATCATTTTAGTTGACTGAGTAATACAAGTTTGGGTTGTGTTACTCTGCGGAGTTGGAGGCTCATTTCCAACTCCTTTTTTCGTTGTTTTTTATATCTCTATTATACCAAAATCAGGATAAATGTCAATTATTCCACGCCAAAAAAGCCCAAATCTCACTAGAAATTTTTGCTTATTTATATTTGTGTTTTCGTTGAAATTAGCACTTAAATTATTTCATCTTAAATATCTTTTCTATATTTTTATGTAAACGGGGAAGTTTGTAGTCTTTAGAGTCATTTTTAGGTCGAACACTATCCGCACTGATATGATCCAATGACGTATACTCATCATAGTCCTCCTTCCATTCTCCAAAAAATAAATCTCTTAATTTTCCTTCACGCTCTAACAATATCATATTCGCTACGGCTATCCCACCTTCACTTGTCCAATACATCCCTCTATGCTTCATTCTATACGTTATTTTTCTATGCTGGCTCTCCATAATCCCAATACCTGCCTTTGGAAGTCCCCTCATTTCCGCTGGTTTCGTATACTGAAAATTCCTCATTAACCTACTCGAATAATATTCAAATTTTTCCTCTCCCTCTTCACTACTAACCAATGATTCTATAGTATCTAGTGTACGCCTTAATAATTTCTTATCATGCTCTTTAATAGCTTGAAATAAGTCTTCTCTCAATTCTCTCGGATAAGACTTTGTAAATTCTTTAATTTCTTTATTCAAGTGATATTCGTCCCAAAAATGCTCATGCCTCTTAACATTAAATGATTTAGCGATTTCAGTAAATACATGTGGTGTATAACCCTTGCCACAGTCAGAATTAGTAACTAGTATTGTCTCGTTTGTAATTTCATATTCATTTTCCAATAAATCCAACAATTCTCTACGAGCTGAGCGATTATCCAATCGGATAAGCTCTTTTTTATTTTCTAGCTCAAAACGATTTGGACTAATCTGTTTTGAACCTGTATGAACTACAAAATGAGATAAATCCATATTCTTTTTTTCAGAACCATCTTCAGACGTTTTTACATATACACCGTCTCCCTCTATATAGATTGTATCTGCTTTAATTTTTTCAATCTTCTTCTCTTCTTTAAAAAATCGATAATCATCCTTTTCTTCCAGTAATTGATTGGCTAATTTAACAACCTTATTGACGGTATCTTTAGTGACAGTTACATTATAAACCATCTCAATTGTCTCTCCTACCTGACGATAGGGTAGTTTTGTAGCTAGAACCGCAGCTTGATACAATAGTTCCTGTGAATGACGTACATTCTTTTCTAAGCCTAACATTTCATCAACTGGTATTCTACATTCACCATTCTTATACCAACGTTTTCTAGAAAAGGTCACTTCTCCAAATGTAAAAGCTACTGTACGTTCAGACTGATTTTTACAACGATATCCTTTAGATCTCATACTAGAGCTTATCGACTCATCATACTGTGCAATATGCTGTAAAAAATTTTGTTTTGTCTTTTCTTGTTCCTGACTACTAAATCTCAATTCATCAAATTGTTTCATACAATTTTTCATTTCCCTTTCAATTCTTATGAAAATTGTATGATTTTTAAAACAAGTCATCAAATTTATTTTTGTTCCAAGAATAAAATAGGCTCTTTCTTTAAATTAAAATCAACGCCCTATTTATTATTGAAAAATACTAAAGCGATTTAATTGGGTATCTGAAATTCAACTGTTTCTATTTCAAGGTAAAAATAAAGGCCTGATATAAGAACCAGGCTCAGTACGGTTGTCAAGATTATTATCTCGCAACCAATAGAAGGTATTTTACAACAAAAAACAACAGACTTTATAATTATGTTTATATTTGTAAATATAATTATAATCACTTTTTTAAGTGATGACTTTCTCCTCTTAGCTTAAACTGTTGCACCTTTTCTTAGAATTTATCTGACTTTTTTATGAAGTCTCCCTCTTTCTCATCATTGATAGCTCCTTCAAATCCTTTATTTTTAAGATAATTCATATAAAAAAGTTGCTCAGATTGGAAATAATCAAATAATAGCTGTCTGTTATCATGAACCTGAAAGGCTTCAAGCGCTGAATAATAAGTCGCCTTATTAATATCATCCACAATAAAGGGGGTAAGCCCTTCTTTTAAGCATTGTTTATACAAAAGCAATCGTCCTATTCGACCATTACCATCTGCGAAAGGATGAATCCTTTCAAATTGTGCATGAAAGCTTGTTAAGTAATTCAAATCTTTTTGTTTTTTCAAATCATAGCCAATCAGTAAAGAAAGCATCTCATCTTCAGTCTGTTCAACAGAAGCTGTCGCAATTTTTCCTACCTCATTTTGCAATACTTTATAACGACCAACTGGAGCTATCGGGTTATGCTCAGAACTTGTTCCACTTTTTAGAATACGATGCAGTGTTTTAATATAGTCCTCTGTCAGTGGCTCGTTAACGGTATCTAAGATATAATCAAAACATTTAAAATGATTATTCATTTCTACCAAATCATCAATTTTGATTCCTTTTGCATCAATATTTGCGATTGTCTTTGTCTCATAAATTAAGCTAGTCTGCTCTTCTGTCAGACGACTTCCTTCAATTCGGTTAGAATTATAAGCAAAGCGTTTCTGTGTAATATCATAAATACCACCGTGTACTTTTCCTTCTCTCTCTGCTAAGAGCCTTGTAATTAAATCCATTATTTCTCCTTGTAGTAAGCAGTTGTAGTTATAAATATATTTATAACTATAGTTTCTCGATTAATTTATCAAGATAATCTGATGCAGACTTTGCACCAGCTGCTTTTGCAACTTGATCTAACTTTTTCCGATTACTTGGCTTCAAAGTAAACTGGAATTGCTTCTTACGTTCAAAACTTTCAAAACTATCTATATCCGGAAGCTGTTCAGGTTGATGAGTTGCTTCAATAATCTGTGAAATTTCTTTTTCTTTCGGTGTAAATGCCATCATAATCTCCTTCTAATTATGTTTATAATCGTATTTGTGTTTATAAATATAATTATATTGTATCATAAATTCTTGAAAAAGTCTCCTCTAACTCCATAAAAAACTTTTTATGTTTTTGATAGAGATCAGGATTCTCCTTCATATCTGCAATAGAGACCTTATCAATCGTAGAATGATTGAATAGCTCTTTTGCTGGTACAATCCCTAGAAGGTTGTCTGTTCCCTTTTCTTTGGCTTCAAGTCCAAGGGCTTCCAATAATTCTCTTGATGATCCATAGTTTGGTCGAATCATATTTGCTAGAAAATATAACTCAGCAGTAATGTAGGACTCTCTGGTACGATAATCGATTACATCCTTTCTGAACGCTTCTAACCGAGTTGATAGATTGAATTTAGCATTATAACCAAACTCTGAAGGAGTCAAGGGACGAATAATAGCGTGACTGACCGCAACAGCATTTTTTGTAGCTGTCGCAAAGTCTGGTCTACAATCAATCAAGATATAGTCAAACTGACCCAACTTCTTCTTTTCGTAGTTATCTTCTAACCAAAGATAAAGTAACATATTTTTCTTATCGCTGTTCTCTAAATCTCGCTCCACTGTATCCAACTGAACCGAACCTGGAATGAGACTAACATTTTCCTTGATGTGCTTAATATCCACATCGCCTCCTTTGAAAGCATTCGCAATTGTATTCTGACTTTCGTAAATATTGTAGCATTGAGTCAAATTACACTGATGGTCTAAATCTATAAAGAGAACCTTATGCCCTTTTCTAGCCAACCATTCTCCATAATTAAATGTCAAAGTTGTTTTTCCAACATCGCCTTTAATAGCGGCAAATGTGATAATCTTCATTCTATTTCTCCTTCTCTTTTTCTATACTTCTATTATACCGTTATAATTATATTTGTCAACATGTGTATGTTTATATTTATAATTATTTCACAAAAAAGTTTCTCTTTCCTTTCGCTGTTCCACATTTTTCTCAATGTCTTGATGTAACTTATAATCTTTTGTAATTGTTTCTACTCGTTGATATAAAGCTTGGCGCTCAAAAGTCACCTCCTTAACAAGTTTATCGATTTCAGATTTTCGAGTGCTAGGATCTACTCTCAGATCTTTCAGAATGGAAATAGCTAACGTTGATTCCTGAGGATTACTTGACTCCAATGCAAGAAATGCAGACTGAATTTTATTAAGATCCCCCAATCGTTGATCAAGTTTAGCAAGTAAGCTATCTACTTCTTCTAGCTCCTCTTCAAAACGATTTAACAATTCATCAAATTGTTGTCCTTCTGTCACTCCATGAGCAGATAGATAATTATATTCACGAACAAGCTGATCCAAAGTTGAGATTTTAGGATTTTTTCGGATAATCATTTCTCCATTATCATACGACAACTGGGAAGCGACTGTTTCTCCCTTCATGTAACGATTCTTATCAGCGTGTTCAGGATTAACAAAATAGTAGAAGTCATTCTTTCTGATAAAAATTTCATAAGAGCCATCTTCTGCTTTTTCAATCTGATGAGCTGGAATAAGAATGGTTCCCTTATTTCTAATCCCAAATTCCATTTCAAGATAGATTCCATTTTTTGTTTCTTCCATCACCTGCCATTCTTCAACTGTGATTCTCATTTCAAAATCATCTTCTCGTTCTGCCACCATCTTTTCATATTCAGATTTTATTTCATCAACAGATAAGGTCACCTCGTTAGCAACCACTCTCTCAGAAATTTTCTCTAAAGAATAATTTCCTTTTTTTGACAAAGTGCGATCCCTAACATTTCTGGTTTGATCTCGATCGGTCAGACGATATTTTATTTCCTTCCCTGAAGTATCAACAACAAGATCTAAAGCTTTAGCCTTAGATTTAAAATCTTCTAAGGAGCTTGAATGTTTTAAAAGGAAATCTAAACGAGATTTAATCTCATAGCGAAAAGAGTTTTTTTGTCGATAGGCATGATAGGTTTTTCGATTAGTCCATAATCGCTCTTTAAGAATTTTAGCTCCAGCTAAATCCGCATACTTGTTTGAAATATTAAATAGACTTCTAGCAGTATTTTTCTGCCAACGAAATTTGTTTAAGGTAACAGAGTTAGTTGAATTGAAAATAATGTGATTATGAATGTGTCCCTTATCCATGTGAGTCGCTATGACAAATTCATGTTGTCCACCAGTTAATTCTAAAATCGTTTTTCGACCAATCTCATGAATTTCTTGTGGAGTCAAATCATCTTCAGGAGAAAATGATTGGATGATATGATGAGCCAACACTCGATTCGGATTTTGAATATCCGATAGCTCTTTTGTTCCTGCTCGTTGAGCCGCATTCTTTTTGGTCAAAAGAAATTCTTCTGTCGCTGTGCTAGCATCTGTAATTCCATAAGTAGATACAAGTTGCTTGACTACTCGGCCATCTTTGACCACTACTGGAAATTCCAGCTGTTCATCTTGTTCTAAAAAACTTGTTTTAGATGGATTCTCAATATAGCGTAAAGCATTATTTAAACTTTTTGTATCAGTCAGCTCGACCGTCTTTGCTTCATCCTCAATATATTTTGTAGACCGTCCTAAAGAAGCTACACCCTTAATCTGAAGAACCTTTGTTACAACCATCGCTCTTGATCCTTTGTTTGATTTTCCTGTTTTTGGATAAATTGGCTGACTGTATCTTTCAAATGTTTCTCCAATTCAAGAATCTGACTCAATTCATTTAGACTAGCCTGCTCATCTTCGTTTACCTTTTTTGCGACCTGATTTATATTGACCCCTATCCGATTTATTTCCTTACGTAGTTCTCTCAATTCTTCAAAATTTAAGATTTTGACCTCACCCATAATCAACATAATTCGGGCAAAGGCATTAAAATTTGTCATTCCAGATTCTGCAATCTTTGTTGAAATGAACCGTGCCTCTTCTTCCGTTAAACGAATTTTTTTCTGAATCATTCGTTTTCGTTTTTCTCTATTTTTCAAAAAATCTTCACCTCTATTCTGGTCTGGCAATTTTGCTTAAGGGGCTTAGAGCCCTTTTCTTCTGGCAAGATTAGCACTTGGGTACCCAAATGCTGTTTTTAAAAAGGTCAAAGTTAGTCAGGGTGTAATCCCTGACTATTCTTGACTTTTTAAATCTTTGGGGAAATCCCCAATCCCCTAATCCCTGCAAGCAGGAATGTTGTTCTATAACGAGGGAAAAGTTTGACTAAACTTTTAAGTCTTCCAGTAGAAGCTCCATTGTATCAACCATCTCCATTTTAAGAATTTCGTCTTTTAGTTGTTCAAATCGTTCATCACTCATCCCTTCAATTTCTTTAAGTGCAATGGGATACATTTCTACTTCTTCTAGCTCATAGTTTGTTTTAATTCGCATATCTCTACGAAGAATGTAGAGACATTCCTTACGTGAAATGTGCTGGTTAACTTCATTCACTTTTGGCGAATCTGTAGCCTCATCCTCAAAAAATATCTCCATTAAAAAATCAAAAGTTTCTTGTTTTAGATGTTCAATCATCTTCCGTTTCTCCTTTTTTGTTTTTCTTCCTACGGACTAATGCCTCCATTATTGAGGGCTGCTCAGGGACTTTTTTTCTTCCACCTGCTTTACAGCCTCCGCCTTTTGATTCCCTAACTGCTCAGATTTTTCTTTTGCTTGTTGGAGTTTATCAGCAAACTTATCTTTTGTTACAGTTTTATTTTTTACCAGATCTAACTTAGCATCCATCCGATTAATCAAACTTTTTGCTTCCTTCTGAACAACCTGCAGTTGTTCTACCATATCTTCAAAACCATTTTTATCTTTTGCCCACATAGCTAAATATCCAAAACTGTAGCTACTCGTATCAAAACCAAAATGATTAGCTACGACATAAGCGACACTTTCAGCTTGTAATTCTTGCTTACGATATTGGTCGTCCCCATATTGGGCATTGCTTCCTCTATGTAAATCTGCATGAGCCATTTCATGAAAAATGGTTTTTAAAATCTGTTCTTGACCCTTTAAGCCTTTTGAAATAACAATTCGATTTTCATTTGGAGAATAATAACCATTTGTGCTCTCTCTTTTAATTTCTTCAAAACTGATAGGAACCTGATTATCCATTGAAACAGCTTTGGCTGCTCGGTACAAATCTTCATAATCTTTAACATCTCCAGTCAATTCATTAATTGCTTTTGGCAATTCTTTTCCTTCTGTTTGAGATACATCAAAGACATTCCCTAACTTGAATCGAGTAACTGTGACTTCCTTCTCTTCCGTTTCATTCTCAGATGGAGAAAAACTCAACTCATTTTGATTAGCAAAAATCTTAGTTTTCACTTGATACGGAACCCAGATTTTCAGAGCTTTTGAACCCTTTTTAACTGTTCTGTCAAAATCTGTTTTCCATTTATTGAAACTAGCAACTTGGGAAACATTAGGATTTTGCATCTTCAGCAAATGAATATTATTGAGTGAGTAGTTGTGAAACTTACTCATCGTATCCAAGAATGATTCAAACTGTTCTGAATCCAAGTAGTTCTTCATTCCTTCTTTCAAGTGTTCAGCTAAAGCTTTTGTATCTTTATTTGCGACTAACTGGGAAATGGTTTGTTCTGAACTTTTAGTAGCAATTGCATCGGTTATAATAGCTCCAGTTTCCGCTTCAACATCTGTCCTTCTTTCTCTATCTTCCTGTTTTTTATGAAGGTTAGAGGCACCGTTGTATGGATCTGTTCCCTGCAACATCTCATCAGAATTGGAAATACCATCACCATCCAAATCACGATCCCTCTCATCTTTTCGGTTATACTGATAAATTTTTTCGTATCGATTATCTAGTGTCTCTTGCGAATCTTTGACTTGTAATTTTTCAACCATCTCATCTATACTAGTCGGATCAATGACGACTGTTTTTTTATTTTCTATCGAAAACGTGAGATTGTCCCAATTTTTTTCTAACCACCCTGCTTCGCCTTGATTTTTTTCAATAGGCTCTGGTTGTGGTGAGATTGATTTTTCCTGATTCGAGGGCGTTAATCCTACATTTTCTTGCCTTTGTTTGGCAAGTAATTCATTCACCTTCAGTCTTTCCTCATCTGTTTTCGGATGATACTTGATTTGTGAAGATAATTGAAACTCTCCTTCTTCAGTCAACTCCAGGGCAACTCTTCGTAATCCTTTTACAAAATACGTATTTGGTTGTTTTTGCCACTGGTTCACTAGCCCCTCATCAATTAAGGCTTGAGTTGCTGGTTGAATGCTCGTTTTACCCATTTGTTCAGATATGGCCTCAACTCTAGTCAACTCTTCTTGATAGCGTTTGAGAGTAGCTTTGGTAAAGAACGACTCCCCACGTTTAGCTTTTTCTAACTCTTCACGGATTCGAGGTATATTTTGAACACTCATATCCAGACCACTTCCCTGACGATTCAACCCCATTTCTTTCAAATGTTGTTGGTGCTCCAGGCGCTCTACTCGCTCTTCCTGTTGCCTAATCTCATCCAGCTTTGAGAAGACTTGACCTTCTATTTGTTCTTGCTTACGCATAAAGCTAGCACTTCCTCGCTTATCATTCATGGGTTGCCCATTTGTTAGTGCTTGGTGGGAATAGGCCGCATTAATTGCCTCATCAGCTTCTCCTTTGAGTCGCTCCAGCTTTCGTCTAGCTTGCGCTAAGCGACTATTATCTGGCTTTTCTACTTCATACTCAGCCCCTGCTTCATGTACTTCCGACATAGTATGTTTCCTTTCTTTCTCTTGATCGACAATCCTTGTATATTCTTGACGGACTTCTTCCTTTGTCAATTGCCTATCTGACACAAAGGCTTTTACATCATCTGCAGTTAGCTCTTGCGCTTTTGCAAGAGCTAGTTCCTTCTCAAAAAAGCCCTGGTAATACCAAGACTTTTCGTCTACTGTATAAACGTGTGCTAACTCCTTAGGAAATTTATTCCCTCCCTTCAGAAAGTCATTCCAATCTTCCTTCTCCTGATATCTCTGAACGATAGGCGGAATCGCAATCTGTACTGGAATCCCCTTTTCCTGCAGACTAGTTATAAATTTATAGCCAGCCATATCATTATCTACAGCCAAGGTAATCATATCTTGATTCTGACCATCTTTAAAATAGTTCGTTGTTCTAGCGACTACTTCTAGAGCTTTCCCAGTATTCTGATTAACTTGATAGGATTTATCATTTATCTCTGCATACAATTCCATAAACCGTCTACTAATGATTCCTTCTTTTACTCCATCCATAGCTACTAAGCGGACATCCTGAAGACTATCTTTATGAAGCTCATAGTAGCTCATTAGATCGATTGGAGCTTCCGCAAAGATCAAACGTTTTGGTGTTCCGATATCAGTTGAAAATCCTAGTTGTCCGTCTGAATTTCTCATAATTTGTTTTAAACGCCCACGTTCAGGATAGTGCTCTCGATTCTCTACTATTCCCTGAAGACTCGCTCCAGCTAAAAAGCTTGTGTTGTCTTTATATTTAAAGACAATCACAGGCTCAAAATAGTCTCCTTTTTTTCGGATTGCTTCCGCTATACTGCCTTGGCTAATAAAGAAGTTAATCGTATCATCTGAAAGGCCTCTCTGTGCCTTCAAATAGCGTCTAGAGGCGCTGAAATCCTGACGCTCATATCTTTCCAAGTGATAACTAAAAGGCTCTTTTGAGGCCGTCTGAGCTTCTACATCTACTGCCTTAAATTCTCCAGTTTCTAAAAAATTCATCGCCTCCTTGTAAGAAACACCTCGTATGGTTTGAACTAACTGAATGACATCTCCAAATTCAGTTCTTGAGTTCCAGTAAAATTCATTTTTCTTTGCATCTATTACAAAGGAATCATGTTCTACCCAGTTATAGCTATAGCTACCTGTACGCTTTAACTCCATGCCTAGTTGCTCTGCAACAGAAATAATAGATAATCTTTTGGCTTCTTCTTTGCTTAACACCATCTGTTATCCCCCTACAATGAAAATTCTGGCTCTTCTTTTTCTGCTACTATATCTTGTGTCTGTTCTCTCTCAAGTTCTTCCGCTTCTACAAAATGTTTTAAATCAGGAAAATGGAGTTGGGCTTGTTTTAGCTTATCCTGAACTAACAAGTTCTCATCGATATGATAGACTGCTTCTTGATGGCCATTAAATCCTTTCTCTAAATCAATATCCTCAAAGCGGATAACAGCCAACTCTGTCAAACTTCCCTTATACCAAGCTCCAATCTCACTTTCAAGATAGAATCGAACGGATTCTCTATCTTCCGTCTTTGTATCCCGTAAATAAGCTAGTTCCCAGCTTTCACCTTGAGAATAACCAACGACCTCTTGAACGATTAACTCCTGGTTATTCGTTCCTAAAATCTGGTTAATATCTCCTAAACGTGGTACTAGAATTTCCTGAGCTAGTGAGACGGCTTCTGTACGATAGTTGAAAAACTCATATTGTTCTCTATCTTCTACATAGTTCCTAATGAAATCTGAATAATGAGGGAAACGCTCCTGAAAACTAGGTCAAATCATCCCATAAATATAAGCTTGTTTTACTGTTTCAAACTGAGCTATTTGATAATATGAGGGATCAAGCTTGCCCTCTTGATTCAATAGTTCCTTGATATTTTCTGGAAGTTGAATTGGTTCTGAATCTGGCCAAGTTTTCTTAGAATAGTTGATTACTTCTTCATAGAGAATAGTATCAATCTCTGGATTCTCCATTTCAAGTAAAGCATCTACAATTTGAGCATATTCTGAAAGATTGGAACGATAATCAGTAATCAAGCCATCTTTACGAACCTCCCACTCCTCAACCTGAGCATTTTCTGGAGTTCGTAGCAACAATACCTCCTCAGCTTTTAAATCCACTCCAATAACTTGATCACCATTGGGGAGCTGATCCATCTCCAATTCCTGGATCTTAACATCTAATTGATTATTAACCTGAAGCAAATCTTGTTTCAAGTGAAATAATTCTTCTGCATTGGCCTTTAATTCCTCAAAGTACTCTCTGGAGATTTTTACTGGTTGAACCAATAAATCTTTCTCTCGTTGCTCTCGAGGGTAAGAAAACAAGTAGGGAGCAACTTCTTTGAAGTCCTGGTAATTCATCCATTTTATAGATTCTGTAACAATCATATTCTGGACATCGATGACATCTGTATGAGGAGTGATCCAGCCAGATAAAGCCAACTCTTTTACGGCTTCAGATAGGGGGTAAGAAGGGATATGTTCTAAAATCCCCTCAAAATAACCAATCCCTCGAGCAGTTTCTTCCTCAACTTCACGCTTCATTCGTTTAAATTGTTTTTGTGGTAGTGTATTCATTCTATTTCATTTCCTTTCTTTCTATTATCTGGTCCGTAAAAGGTATCTACGATACCTGCAGAACGTAAAGCAGATTCCAATGCCGATCTCGCTAGCTCAGAAGCTGCAATCGTTCTCACTTTCACTTACCATAGTTTTTCTTCCTTCTCTTTAATTAAGCCATCCGCCCACTCAATTATCTTTAATCAGCTCATCTCGTCGTTGCTTCAATTGTTCTAAATCCATTTGATTCTCCTTTCATCAAAAAAACAGCCATTACGGCTGCCTTGTACTTTTAGGTATTAGAAATTGCAAGAGATCCCAATGTTGCTCCTACCGCACACACTATTAAAGTTGCTATGATGATTGGACTCAAAAGAGCTCTTGATATTGAAATAATTAAAAAGAAATTAACCACTATGACTATGGCAATAATAAACCAAATGGCATTTTTTATTTCTTCTCTCTTATAACTAGACTTATTTATAATTGAAAATAATATAGGTATTATAAAACCAATGATAATTAACAAGATTCCAAAAAACAAAAAGTGCCATGATATATTATTTTCATATGACATGACATTAGACGCAATTGACACATCTTTCTGATTTATCATTTTATCAATATCAAAATGGTGTGTTAGTTGCTTATTTAAATTTCCCAGATTAAGATTAAAGCAAATGACAACTATTGCATAAATTAATTCTATTGCCACATAAGGCGTATAAGGGCTTTCTAATACTTCAAAAAATCGATCTCTATACAAATTTATCTCCTATATTCAAGTATAATGTTCTTCTATATAGCGTTTTAAAATGAGATAGCGTCTCAGTAGCAACGAATAGCTAAAGTTATAGATTAAAATAGTCAAAAATAACAAAACTATAAATAGTGCAATACTGATGCTCGGTAACACACTTTCATGCAATTTATTGGTAGGTACACCTGTTAAAGGTGAAAATAAAATTGCTAAAAGCCGTTTTAAATCATCTGAAAAAATAATGGTTAATACAAGACCTACCAATAATTTCCAGCTGCGAGAACTCCTTTCCTTTTTTATCTCTAGCTCTGTCAATTCTGCTAACAATGCCTCTTTAGACTGCTGGTTATAGTAACCCAAGGCTTCTCTGTATCGACGTTCATGCCGTTTCGTCCACATTTCATAATAATTTTTTATGGTAGATTTCATAGGATTATTACACTCCTCTCAATCATCGCTTATTCTCCATTCATTATATCACAAAATACTAAAACACATTGTGCTCTCTAGTTCTTGGTTTCTATATACCCAAGTTCATCTGTAGAAAAACCAACAATCTTATAGAATCCTATGGCTCCAAAAGTTTCTAATAAATGAGTTTCCGCTACCCTTTTAGCTGTATTAAAATCACGAAAAAAACCTGCATGAGCTAAATTTTCATGCCAGGTTATTTTTTCGCCTTCCTAATGCAACCACACATACTGATCCCAATTTATAGCAATTAAAACGCAATAAGAGTCATAAAATTCCATTAGATTCCCTTTCTTTCCTAACTTACTTTAAGAGGAACTTCCTCAACTTCCTTAATCCCAATATAAATAACATTTTCTTCCCCAACCTGGGCTTTCCACTCATCAATATCGCTTAGATAGCGCTTGTATCGATACCAGTTGTCATCATTCGAGCCATTACTTAAGAGGTAAGCTCTTGGATGCTTATCCAGGTTAAATTTTTGATCTCGAAAGACATTTTGTTTGGATAGAAAGAGTAGGGCTTCTGTTGTTCCAATAGTGGCAACCTCATGCGGTGTCAACAGTTCTCGACCAATTTTTGAGTTCTGCTTAGAACTGCTGGCATTTCTTCCTCTGCTCTCACTATAATTCTGATCATTCAAAGTTTGCTTCCCTGATCGCTCAGATAGATACTTAAGCGTATCTAAGTCATTGGAACCTAAATAAAGAATAGCACCACAGTTATTGATAATCGTCTTCGTATTTTCTTTACCGTACAATACTTCAATCTGACTTTGAGATTGCACCATCATCTTGATAGAAATCTCTCGAGAACGAATAACAGAGATAATTGGCGGTAAATTAGGAATCTTCCCAATCTGACCAAACTCATCTGCCCACACTTGTAGATGTAATAAATCTTCCTTGATCTTTGTTGGATGCTCACCTAATATAACTGCATCTGCCGTTTTTATTAGCACATCAAAAACGGTACTAAAAAGAAGGGCAGATAAGAACTGATAAGCTGGATCCACTTCTGGAATATGAATAAAAACTGCTGTTTTCTCAATATTCCATTTTTCAATCTCCAGTGTATCCTTTTCAATAATCTTTCTTAGTTGCTCATGGTCAAACACTGAGAAGGTTGTCGCAAAGATGGCATAAACAGAAGTCCGTGTTTGGCCATCAAAGTTTTTATTGAATAGTTTCCACTGCCTGCAGGCATAATTCCCTGGGCTCCTTCTCTCCAGGTCTTCAAACATCAATTCAACAGGACTTTCCGCTTCTGGATGATTCCGTCTCAATTCTCGAATCATATCTGTAACCTGCCCCAAATTAGGCAGATAGTGATCAATCTGCCCATCAAAATAAAGATAGCCAATTAGAGAGCGCATCAGGAGTTTATTGGCTGCTGGCCAAAAAGGATCACTTTCATGACCATTTCTATTGAGAGATTCTGTAATTGCCTCTGCCACTCGGTCTATATCCATTTCATTATGAATATATCTAAAAACGTTGAAACCATCTGAATTCAGGAAAGTAATCAAATCAAAAATTTTCATCTTATAACCTTTTTCTACAAGTGATTTCCCTGTTTCATGAATCAAAATCCCTTTGGTATCTGTGGTTACAAAACTAGAGTTTCCTTGTAAAATATTCGGCTTTACAGCACTACGTGTCTTTGAATCCCCTGTACCTCCATATACCAGAATATTTTTATTAATCTGATTTTCAAAGCTCAATCGGTTATTAAATAATCCCATCTGGCTATTTTGGGTGAAAATCATATTCTTTTCAGGTTCTTCGTCTCGGAATCTCATCAACTCTTCTCTTGTCGCAAAACGAGCCGATCCATGTTCCTCCCCATACCTGTACGTACCTGTATCCGTTACTCTCAAATACAGCAGAAATGCAATCAGAAACCCACTCATACCAATCAATAAAGAAGTTGGTGTGAATTGAAAATCAAACCAAGATTTATCGTTTAGATGGTCGCTCATCCAATTAAGCTTTCCAAGTCCAAATACATCTGTTACTGAATCGGTATCTGGTGCTAACAGCCATAGTTTAAAGAGCCAATGAAAGAAATAGAATAGACCAATGCCTAACAACAAATACGGTCTAAGTCTTCGTTTCTTCTTTTCTGTAATCACTTCATTTTTCCTCCAATCTGTGGTTCGATATTTTCTGAAAGAACAAATTCCTTAGTATGAATGTTTACCTGGAGGGAAGAAATTTTCTCTTGTTCCACTGCTTTGAAATGTTGCAATTTCTCCTCAAAAGAAGTCGTTTTCCCATTTTTAAGATTTCGCTCATTGAATCCTCTCGGATCTCTTGTGATGCCTTCTAGGACATCCTTAAAGGCCTGTTCGACAACTCCTTTATCTTTTGCATTGAAAGCAAGAGTTGTCTTACCATCAGGGTGTGTATAAAAAGAAAAGCCAATCCCGTATTGGCCAAGTTCTTTTCGAACTGCCTCGAGATTGACTTCATTATTTAGTAATTGCTGGACTTCTTTCGTATCTGCCGTTGCCATGAATTTATTCCAGTCTGTCTCACCAGTAAAGAGGACATTTTCCCCTCTGGCCTGATACATTTCAACTGCCTTAGAGCTCACCAGAAAGAGTCCTTTTAAGATGATTTCTCCTGTCACAAGAGTTGCCCGTCCTAATTGGGCTACAACTTGTTCTTGTTCCATTTTAGCTCACCTCTTCAATTTTAAAATAAAGATCCTTCAGTTGACTAGCTTGTTTCTCTTTGGCAAGAATCTGTTGTCGCAACTCATTAATTTTATTTTGGCACTCATTAATTTCCTCGTTTGCTTCCTTAATAAACTCTTCGTTAGACTGAATTTTATGTTTAATAGATTGCTTATAAGTAACCGTCTGAGCCTCAAAGCTATCAATAACCTCTGAAGGTAAATTTACTGAAGTCACATGAGAAAGGGAGAAGGAAGTCTCAACATTACCCTTATCTTCTTTAACAGAAAGAGGTATTTTCTCTTCCTGCGTTGATTTTTCAACAATAGAAACTACTTCTTGTGTAGGCATATCTTGTGAAGGTTCTACTCGTTCTTCCTCATTTTCATCTAATCTACTGAAATGATCTGTAGTCCATTCACTAGAAGAATAGGTCATTTTATCTTCCAAAGGCACTTCCTCTCTAACCTCATCTCGAGGCTTCTGAGAAACTAGCTCAGCAATTATTTGACGAGCCATATTCGCCTCTTTCGTTACCGTTAGATCTTCTAGTTCAGGGTCTGGTTCTGGTTGGAATTCAGGTTGGAGTTGGATTTCTGGTGTTCCTAGTGAGGAGTTCTTTTCTTTATGTTTTTCTAAAAAATGAAGCAAACCTTTCTTTTTCTTTCCAGCACTCATACCAAAATTTTCCAACAACTGATCAATGATGCCAACAAAAGGTATTTCAAGACTTTCTTCTTGTAGGATTTCACCTTCAGAATTGAGAGAATAAAGTCGATAGATTCCATTTATTTTATTACTCTTCATTCGTTCATTGATGATTTCTAGCCTTGATAACAAGTCATCTCGGTACTCAAATGTTTCCTCTTGATTAGTCAGTTGATTGATAATTTTATACATGGTTCACTCCTTGGTTACTTGATTGTGCTGGAAGGATTAGTTCCTTCATTTCCTGATAGGATAAGCCACTTTCTTCTGATAGAGCAACAAAAAGCTGCGCTTCCAAATCTTTTTCTTGATTTATGTAATTCTTGATTTTTTTATCTGCTTCTTCTTTTTGTCGTTGCGCTTTTTCCTTGTCTTTCCTCACTTTCTCAAGCTTACCTTCAAGTTGTTCTATTTTTTTATTCATTCCATTCTCCTTATTGGTTACTACTAGTTGCGGTTGTTGGTTCAGAAGATGTCGGTGTTGCCGTTGATGTAGAAGAAACTGGAGTTGAACTTGAACTGCTAGTATCTGCGTAGGTTCCTACACTTTGCCCTCTCGCTTCAGTCAATACGATAGGCTCTATTTTATTGATCAATAGTTTCCCTGCTTTTTCTACATAGGTCAACCGAATTGTAGCCTTAGTGCTACCAGTAAGCCCCTTAGAAGCTCTATTATCTTTCTCTGTTAGAGTGGTACTAGTATATTGAACCTGAGCTAAAGCAATTTTATGTTGTTTATCAATGTAAATAGATCCTGATTCAAAAGCTTGGTCAACCACATACCCCTTATAGGTCTGGTTGACTGGCTTTTGTTCTTCTTGAACAGTTTCCTGATACATAGAATCCGTCATAAAAGGCTTATAGCGTGGTCGATTCTCTTCTAAATCCTTTTTTGTATAGTAAGCAATTAAAAATTCCTCGACCTGCTGTTCAGTAAGAGATAGTTGTTCCTGTTGTTTCTCTTCTGGTTTTTGCTTCGCCTCTTCCTGAACTTGACTATTCTGTCTCAAATTCTGTTGTACTTGAGCAATAGAATAGCCCAGGATAATACATAAAACGGCAATGAATCCCACAAAGAGTCCCTTTACCATTTTTATTAACTTTTGATTATACATTCTTTTCCTTTCTTATTTAGGGGTAACAAAATAGATACCTGATTGTGGTTTCAAGGTACGCCAACTTGATACATATAAACCACCAAAGTTCATTTCTGAAACTAAGAAACTACCATCGCTATTAACGTACTATAGCGATAGGTAAAACTTTGATACTATCTCCATCTTTTCCCCCGCTTCACAC
>ERZ1023220.66-NODE-66-length-22765-cov-201.611845_pt1 | contig 22765 bp, 17 predicted proteins | sample MGYA00380449_ERZ1023220 | MGnify/ENA primary metagenome ERZ1023220 (study PRJEB33173, sample SAMEA4830396) | metagenome | study: EMG produced TPA metagenomics assembly of the PRJEB25223 data set... | reverse complement strand
CTTGCCTACAAAGATCAAGATACCAAGGACGTCAAAAGCAAAGTAAAAATAGGAAACTGACGAAGTCTTCGATGAAGACAAGACAGTTTATCTTTTTTACACAGCTTTTCGGCCGTGTTCAATTACACAAGATATTTTGGACGGTTCGGCTTGCCGAACATTTCTGTAGAAAAATAGGAAGGTGACGTCGCACTCGACGAGTGCTAGGAAGCTTATCTTTTTTCCTAAGAAATGAGACCAAAATTCAAGTCATCAAGATACCAAGCCGTCAAGCAACTCAAAGGAAAATAGGAAATCGAACGACGGAGCGACTGCTCCTAGGGAGATTTATCTTTTTCCACAGAGTTGTAGGCGAGTTCAATTTTCAAGATATAAATCATTAGAAAGGTTTAATACTAAAGTATCTAAAGCTTTCACGCTAATCGCTATCGGGCGATTAGCTAAATGCTTTACTAACTCTCTCGTCAAATAACATCGATTTGACTCACTCGTGTCGTTAAATCTTACAGTTTAAATGCATTGTATTATTTAATACCTTCATCTTTGTATCAAGTACGTACAGAATTTATTTTATCATATTTTTCTTAAAAAGTGAGGTCTTTACCATTAAAAAGGAACCATTCCCCTCACCTGAGAAGAATGGTTTGCTTTTATTATCCTAGAGACTGGTGATTAAACAAGGCATGGGTTGCTTGATGGATGTATTTTGCTGTATCAGCATTATTCATCGTATAGAGATGCACACCGGCAACATCCTGAGTTACCAAGTCCACGATTTGGTCCACTGCATAGGCAAGTCCTGCTGCTCTGAGCGACTCAGGGTCATGCTCATACTTGTCTAAGATGGCTTTAAATTTGCGTGGAAGATGGATATTCTCACAAGTCTTCAAGAGTCGGAGAGCCTGATTTCGATTCAGAATTGGCATAATTCCTGCATGAATGGGAACATCAATCCCAGCCAAGATACACTTGTCCTGAAAATCATAGAAGCGCTCATTGTCAAAGAAGAGCTGAGTTACGAGGCTCGAACAGCCTGCATCCACTTTCTTCTTAAGATTTTGAATATCTGAAATCTGATTTGGCGAATCTGGATGCCCTTCTGGATAGCAAGCTCCAATAATATCAAAGTGAGGGGCTTGTTCCTTGATAAACTCAATCAAGTCGGTTGCATAGCGGAAATCCTTTTGTGGTTCTACGTCTGGAATAATATCCCCACGAAGAGCCAAGATTTTCTGAACCCCAACTTTGTCCAAGTCAGCAATAGTTTCAGCAACCTTGTCCTTAGTTAGATAAATAGCTGGCAAGTGGGCAATGGTCGGAATCGCCAAGTCATTTTGGATAAAGTCAGCCAAACGAACCGTCGTTTCCTTGATATTAAATTTATTATTGCTGGCAGTTACACTGATAAAATGGGGAGCCAACTCCTGCATATCCTGCAAGGCTAAAATAATGTTATCATTACCCACGGCTGGGTTTGGAGGGAACACTTCAAATGAGAGTGACGGTGTTTGGCATGACATATGTAATAACCTTTTCTAGTTGATTTCTTTTTGAACAACCACTGTATGGAGAGAAATCCAATCTTACAATTTCTCACGCGCAGCTTTAGCTGCTTCAACAAGGCGGATCAAGCTTTCTTTTGTTTCTGGGATACCACGTGTTTTCAAACCACAGTCAGGGTTGATCCAAACTTTCTTGCTTGGCACTTTAGCAAGGATGGCTTCGATTGTGTTGTCGATTTCGCCTTCATTTGGTACACGAGGTGAGTGGATATCGTAAACCCCAGGTCCCACTTCTGTTTGGAAGTTTTTCGCTTTGAGTTCGTCCAAGATTTCAAGGTTTGAACGGCTAGCTTCAAAGGAAATAACGTCTGCATCCATGTTATCGATAGCTGGGATGATATCTGTAAATTCTGAGTAACACATGTGAGTGTGGATTTGTGTGTCTGGCGCTACTGTTGAGTGTACCAAGCGGAAGGCAGGAATAGCCCAGTCAAGGTAGTCTTCGTACCAGTCGCTACGGCGGAGTGGCAATTTTTCACGAAGAGCAGCCTCGTCGATTTGGATGATTTTCACACCAGCAGCTTCAAGGTCAAGTACTTCATCCTTGATAGCAAGGGCGATTTGGAGAGTTGAATCCTTGATAGAGATGTCTTCACGTGGGAATGACCAGTTAAGGATGGTAACAGGTCCAGTCAACATACCTTTAACAGGTTTGTTTGTACGACTTTGTGCATAGCTAGACCATTTAACAGTGATAGGGTTAAGACGAGTGACATCACCCCAGATGATTGGTGGTTTTACCCCACGCATACCGTATGATTGTACCCATCCATTTTTAGAGAAGAGGTATCCTGACAAGTTTTGACCGAAGTACTCAACCATGTCATTACGCTCAAATTCACCGTGAACAAGGACATCAAAGTCAATATCTTCTTGCCACTTGATCCATTCGTCAATCGTTTCAGCAAGGAAAGCATCGTACTCTTTTTGAGACAATTCACCTTTACGGTAAGCCAAACGTTTGGCACGAACTTCTTTTGTTTGAGGGAATGAACCAATCGTTGTTGTTGGAAGAGCTGGAAGTTTGAAAGCTTCTTCTTGGATAGCTTCACGTTCTGCAAAGACTGGCAAACGAGTGTAGTCTGCGTCTGTCAAGCCAGCGATACGCGCACGAAGTTCAGCATTTTCACCAACACGCTCAGTCGCAAAGAGTTCTTTGTTGGCTGCAAGAGCTTCTGAACCTTGACCATTGCGGATAGCATCCAAGTCACGGATTTCATCCAATTTTTCAACTGCAAAGGCAAAGTGGTTCAAGAGTGCTGGTTCAAATTCTTCATTAGCAGTTGTAAATGGCACATGAAGAAGTGAGCAAGAGCTTGTCAAAACGATGTTTTCAGCTGGGATTTGCTCAAGAACAGCCAAGCTCTTTTCGTAGTTGTTGCGCCAGATGTTTTTACCATTGACAATACCTACATAGAGAGTCTTGTCAGCTGGGAAGCCACCTTTAACGAGTTCAAGAGTTTTCTTACCTTCAACAAAGTCAAGACCGATAGCATCTACTGGTAAGTTTACAAGGTCAGCGTATACGTCACGAACATCACCGAAATAAGTTTGAAGCAAGACTTCAAGACCTTTTTTGTCAGCCAAGAGTTTGTTGTAAAGGTTCAAGAAGAGAGCTTTTTCTTCAGCTGTCAAGTCTTTTACAAGAGCCGCTTCATCCAATTGGATGCGACTCGCACCAAGTTCAGCCAATTTAGCAAAAACTTCTTGGTAAGCAGCCACTAAGCTATCTACGAGGTCGTCTGCTTTCACGCCTTCTTCAAAGTCTGACAATTGAAGGAAAGTGAAGGGACCTACAAGAACAGGACGAGTGTTCAATCCAAGTTCTTTGGCTTCTTGGAACTCATCGAAAATCTTGTGACCAGCCAATTTTACTTGAGTGTCTTTTTCAAATTTAGGAACGATGTAGTGGTAGTTAGTGTTGAACCATTTCTTCATTGGAAGGGCGCGAACGTCCCCTTTTTCTCCCTGGTAACCACGTCCCAAAGCGAAGTAGCGCTCAAGGTCAGACAAGTCCAAGTTTTGAACGGATGCAGGCACCACGTTGAAAAGGAAAGCCGCATCTAGGAAGTTATCATAGTGAGAAAAGTCATTTGATGGAATTTCAGTGATGCCTTTTTCTTTGACAATGTTCCAGTGTTTAGCACGCAAGTCTTTTGCTGCTGCTAAAAGTTCTTCTTCTGAGATTTCTTTTCTAAAGTATTTTTCAGTTGTAAATTTTAATTCACGGAATTCGCCCAAACGAGGGAAACCGATGATTGTAGTTGACATGATGTGTCCTCCAAAATTTGTTGTTGAAACTATCTTAACAGAAAAGAAAGCGTCTGTATAATTGTAAAAAATTAGGGTTTGATATAGTTTGAAACTATATATCTGTTTCGGACAAAAGAAAAAGACTTGAAGCAAACGTCTCAAATCCTTTGTAATTCTTACTTTACAGCTATATTCCAATTAGAATACTAAAACATGTTATTAGTAATTCTTATAAGTGACTATGACCTGTTATTAGAAAAGACTATAACTGATTCTAGTCAACTTTTTCCCTGTTCAAGTCGGACGACTGCTAGTATCTTTCCTAGACTAGCTAGGACTTTTAAGACTGTATCCAACTGAGGACTAGTCTTTCCTGTCTCCATCCTAGCTATGACAGGCTGGCTTATTCCACTGACTTCTTCCAGCTTTTTCTGACTGATTCCTTGTTCATACCTAGCCTCAATCAACTCGCTCATGATAGCCACTCGCATATCACTTTCAAGGATTTCCTCCTTGCTAAAGAGCTCAGATGGACATCCTTCCAATTACTCCCAATAGCACTATTCTTCATCACTTAACCCTCTTTTTTTTACGTCTATGTATTTTTAAAAAAATGAGCGAATTATGATTCGATAGATTGACCAGCAGGTTTAAAGTTGGTGCTAGCCTGTTTCTTAAGCGCTTTTCCTTTTCTAGGGTAAAGCAGATCCTGCTTGCTTAACCCCAATTTTCCATGATGAATCCAATAGTAAATGGTTGAAATTCCCACGTTAACCCCTTTAGCCATCACCATCATTTCAGGCAAAAATTTTTGGTTATGATAGTGGAGAATCTTTTCCTTTAGTTCCTTGGTCAAGCTTGATTTCTTGACCGAGTGCTTGCGATTATTTTCATAAGACTGTTGAGCATAGTCGGCAGAATAAACCTCTTTGAAGCGCCCTTTTCCAAGACATTGTCGGACTGTCCCACGCTTGATTTCAGTGTGGATAGTTTGAGGAGCTTTTCCAAGTAGAGAGGCAACTTCTCTATTTGATTTCCCTTCTTTTTTCCATCTTTCGATTAAGCGACGGCTATCGATTGTCAAATGTTTGCCTTTTGTAGTATAATTGTCTTGCATTTCTGTGCCTTTTAATCATTTCAATCTTAAATTGGACTTTTTTTACTTGGGTTGTACTTAATCTATGAGGAAGACAAGAAAAAGAATATCAATTAAGTAAAGTCACAAAGTCACATTAGCTCCGAGCAACCATTGCAAATTGAGGTACTCACACAATGATTAAAACATTTCTCTCTGCCCTTTCGGTCATTCTCTTTGTTATCCCTATCATAACTTATTCTTTTTTCCATCTTCTAATCTTAATATTTGGCTATCTACCAGACCTATCTTGGCACAGATTTATGCCTTCCCCTTAGCTACTGCAACTATGGCTGCTATTTTAAGTTTCGTATTTTTTTCCCTATCTTTTTACAAGAAAAATAAACAAATACGGTTTTACTCTGGCATTTTGCTCTTACTATCGCTCATATTACTATTATTCGGAACAGATAAAACCCTTTCTTCTGCATCAAATAAGACTAAAACCTTAAAATTAGTAACTTGGAACGTCGCTAATCAAATAGAAGCACAACATATTGAGCGAATTTTTAGCCATTTTGACGCCGATATGGCTATATTCCCTGAACTAGCTACCAATATCAGAGGTGAGCAAGAAAACCAGAGAATCAAACTATTGTTTCATCAAGTTGGACTTTCTATGGCCAACTATGATATTTTCACTTCTCCACCTACCAATAGTGGAATAGCTCCTGTGACTGTGATTGTCAAGAAAAGTTATGGTTTCTATACAGAAGCTAAAACTTTTCATACAACACGGTTCGGGACAATTGTATTACATTCGAGAAAACAAAATATACCAGATATCATTGCCTTGCATACTGCTCCTCCTCTGCCAGGTTTAATGGAAATCTGGAAGCAAGACTTAAACATCATTCATAATCAATTGGCTTCAAAATATCCAAAGGCTATTATTGCAGGTGATTTTAATGCAACTATGCGTCATGGAGCACTTGCAAAAATAAGCTCTCATAGGGACGCATTAAATGTACTACCACCTTTTGAAAGAGGAACTTGGAATAGCCAAAGTCCAAAACTTTTTAATGCAACAATAGATCATATTTTATTGCCTAAAAACCACTACTATGTTAAAGATTTAGACATTGTAAGTTTTCAAAACTCTGATCATAGATGTATTTTTACAGAAATCACATTTTAATTATTTTATACTCTTCGACAATCTCTTCAAACCACGTCAGCCTCGCCTTACAGTACTCAAGTACAGCTTACGGCTAGCTTCCTAGTTTGCTTTTTGATTTTCATTGAGTATTATATAAAATCACCCCTCTAGTGTTCATAAACTAGAGGGGGAATTTGTATCCTACTATCGTTTAACGCACTTCTGCGTTCACTTTTTTTTCAAGCGATGCTTGGATTTTTTCCATGTAGCGTGCGACTTCTTCGTCCGTTAAGCTGTCTTCTGGATTTTGGAAGGTCAAGCTATAAGCCATTGACTTCATACCAAGTCCCAATTTCTCACCTGAGAAAACGTCAAAGAGTTTGATATCTGTCAAACGTTTCACGCCGGCAGCTTGGATAGCATCTATAACTTCTTGGTGAGTTACTGCTGCCTTGAGGAGAAGGGCAACGTCACGGCTGACTGCTGGGAATTTCGTGATTTCCACAAATGGAGCAGCAGGTTGAAGGGCAGCTTCGATGACTGAAAGGTTGAGCTCAGCCACATACGTTTCTGGAATATCGTAAGCCTTAGCAGTGACTGGATGCACTTGGCCAAGAAAACCAAGAACTTGGTCACCGAGTGAAATGACTGCTGTACGTCCTGGGTGAAGGCTGGCAATCTCAGCTGTTGCTGTATAGGTCACTTCTAGTCCCAAGCGAGTAAAGAGCGCTTCTAGGATTCCTTTAGCATAGAAGAAATCAACTGGAACTGCTGCTGTTTGGAAATCTTTTTCAGCAACCAAGCCTGTCAAGGCAAAGGCAAAACTGTTGATTTCATTTGGAAGTTCTTCTTTTGGATTACCTGTTTGTTCAAAGACTTTTCCAATCTCATAAAGGGCCAAGTTTTTATTCTTACGAGCCACGTTGTAGGCAACGGTATCAAGGATCCCTGAAATCATATTTTGACGGAGGACTGAACGATCCACAGTCATTGGCCACATGAGTTCAGTAAGGTTACTTGGTTGAGCTGTGAACTCAACTGCTTTTTCAGGAGTTGTCAGAGCATAGGTGATAATTTCTGTCAAACCTGCTCCTTCAGCAATGGTACGAACTTGACGGCGGAGTTTTTGTGTCACAGTCAATTCACCAGCTGTACCATCGTCTTTTGGAAGGCTGGTTGGCAAGCGGTCATATCCATAGATACGAGCGATTTCTTCAAAGAGATCAGCTTCGATTGTGATATCCCAACGACGACGTGGGACTCTGACTGTAAAGCTGTCTGCATTTCCAGAAAGACCAAAGCCAAGACGACGGAAGACGTCTTCTACATCAGCATAAGACAGCTCAGTTCCGAGGACACGGTTAACATCAGCAAGGGTTGAAGAAACTTCTACATCTGAAGTATCAAGCTCACCCGCTGAAACGATGCCCTTACGCACCGTCGCACCTGCAAGTTCCGCAATCAGGCTAGCTGCCGCATCAAGGGCTTCATTAACTGTTGCCACATTAATTCCTTTTTCAAAGCGAGAAGATGACTCAGAACGAAGGTTCAGGCGACCACTTGTCTTACGGATAGATTTGCCATTGAAAACAGCAGCTTCAAGGACAACATGACTAGATTTTTCAGAGATTTCTGTTGCTTGACCACCCATGACACCTGCAAGGGCTACTGGCTTGTCTGCAACAGTGATGACTAGGTCATTCACGTCCAAGTCACGTTCTTCACCGTCCAAGGTCACCAATTTTTCACCAGCACGCGCTTCACGCACACGGATGTCAGTCCCTTCAAATGTGTCCAAGTCAAAAGCATGCATAGGTTGACCAAAGTAGAGCAGGATGTAGTTTGTCACGTCTACAACGTTATTGATGGGACGGATGCCTTCGTTCATGAGAAGGTTTTGCAACCATTGTGGACTTGGTGCGATAGTCACATTGTCCAAGATACGAGCTGCATAGTAAGGCGCCTTGCCTGTCTCAATGCCCACAGAAAGGGCATCTGTCGCAGCTTCATTTGTTTCTGTCAAAGTAAATTCTTTAAAGTTGACTGCCTTGTCATATATGGCTGCCACTTCGTGAGCCACTCCACGCATAGAAAGGGCATCTGCACGGTTTGGTGTGATAGAAAGTTCGATGATTTCATCATCCAAGTCTAGATATGAAAAGACTTCCTCACCTGGAACGGCATTTTCTGGCAAAATTTGAATACCATCTGCGAATTTCTTAGGTACAACTGAGTCAGAAATACTCAATTCACCAAGTGAACAGATCATTCCAAGTGACTCTAAGCCACGGATTTTTCCTTTTTTGATTTTGTAATTGTCAGCGATACGAGCTCCCGGAAGAGCCACCATAACCTTGATGCCTGCACGCACATTTGGGGCACCACAAACGATCTGACGCTCTTCTTCTTCGCCAACGTTAACCTGACAAACATGAAGGTGAGTTTCTGGCACATCTTCGCAGGACAAGATCTCACCGACGACAATTTTTGAAAGACCGGCAGCTGGTGATTCGACACCTTCGACCTCGATCCCTGTGGTTGACATTTTTTCAGCCAACTCCTGTGATGGCACATCAATGCCCACCAATTCTTTTAACCATTTATAAGATACAAGCATAATTTAGTTCTCCAGAATGACCATTGCCACACTGGTTCTTTTCCTTTCCTATCATTTCAATAGAAGAATTCTCTTCTTACCTTAATTTCTTTCTCAGTAACCAATCCGTATCTACTTTTTGACCAACCATAAAATGATGTTGGCTAAATTTTTCAAAACCATATCGGTTATAAAACGCTTGAGCTTTTGTATTATGCTCCCAAACACCTAGCCAAGCCCAAGAAAAACTATTTTTTGTAGCAAGTTCAAGTGCGAATTCAAACAGTTGCTTACCTAGTCCAAATCCTTGGAATTTTTGTAGCACATAGAGGCGTTGAATTTCAAAAGCGTCCTCTAATTCTCTCTCAGTTTGAGCACTTCCCCAGTTGACTTTGAGAAAACCAGTTATCTCCTCCTCATGCATAATGAAATAGGTTTCAGAGTCAGGATTTCCCAACTCAGTTGACAAAGTTTTCAGACTATAAGCCTCTTCAAAGTATTCCTGTAACTGCTCTTCCGTATTATCATACGCAAAGGTTTCACGAAAGGCTTGTTTGGCAATTTTAGCCAACACCTCAACATCTGCCATTTCTACTTTTCTAATCATTATTTAAACTGTTCTGAGAAGCGGACATCTCCTTGGTAGAATCCACGGATATCGTTGATTCCATAACGGAGCATAGCTACACGCTCTTGTCCAAGACCAAAGGCAAAGCCAGAGTATACAGTCGCATCGATACCACTCATTTCAAGGACACGTGGGTGAACCATACCGGCCCCCATAATTTCGATCCAACCTGTTTTCTTACATACATTACAGCCTTCTCCACCACACTTGAAGCAAGAAACATCCACCTCAACAGATGGCTCTGTGAATGGGAAGTAAGATGGACGCAAACGAATTTGACGCTCTTCACCAAACATTTTTTGGACAATCAACTGAAGCGTTCCTTGAAGATCAGCCATAGAGATATTTTTCCCAACTACCAAGCCTTCGATTTGGTGGAATTGGTGACTGTGGGTCGCATCGTCCGTATCGCGACGGAAGACACGCCCTGGCGAGATCATCTTCAAAGGACCTTTAGAAAAATCATGGGCATCCATAGCACGCGCCTGAACTGGAGACGTGTGGGTACGGAGCAAGATTTCTTCAGTGATATAGAAAGTATCCTGCATATCACGAGCTGGGTGGTCTTTTGGAAGGTTCATACGTTCAAAGTTATAGTAGTCTTGCTCCACTTCAAAACCATCCACGACTTGATAACCCATACCGATGAAGATATCTTCGATTTCTTCACTGGTTTGTGTCAAAACGTGACGGTGACCAGTCGCAACTGGACGACCTGGAAGCGTCACATCGATACTCTCGCTAGCCAGTTGAGCCGCGACTTTCTTTTCTTCCAAGAGCTTAGCTGTTTCTTCAAAAGCAGCAGTCAAGACATCACGAGCTTCATTGACGTGTTTCCCGATGATTGGACGCATCTCAGCAGAAACATCTTTCATCCCTTTGAGGATTTCAGTGAGCGAACCCTTTTTACCAAGGACAGAGACACGCAAATCTTGCATCTCTTTTTCATTTCCAGCAGTAATCTGCTTCAAGCTAGCCAGCGTTTCTTCGCGAAGCGCTTTTAATTGTTCTTCAATAGTTGACATATTTCCTCCATCAGTCTCTCGTAGATAAAAAGAAAACCACATGCCAAAAACTCCACTCGGAGCGTTGACACGCGGTACCATCCGTTTTCATCTGACAAGTCAGACCTTCATTTCTAAATCCATGCGCAAGTGAATTCACCCAGCTTTCATATAGAGAGCTTGCAGTCACGGCTCTCCTCCCTGATATACTTCCCTTGGGCTACTAGTCTTTCAGATTCCTATTCAATTACTACTTAGTTTATCAGATTTTTACCATTCTTGCAAGACCTATCTTACTTCTGCTTGTTAGCTTATTCTTATCTAACTTTATAGCGGATTGAAATAAGATGAAAACAAATCGATTGGGAAAGTAAAATTAATTTCTATAAATGTTTTAGCAATTGTTTCGTACTATTTTAGATTCAGTCTACTATATATAACCAATCTATCCTAAGTTAACTATTTATAATCGGCTCTCTGTAACAAAATTAAATTAATTAATCCCCCTATAAAATAAAGAGGTTTAGAATTTGATGTCTTCCAAACCTCTTTATTTTATATTTAATGAGATGTTGCCTTAACCGTGATAATATCTAATCATCAATAAACAAACTATTTGAATAAGGATTCTCCATTTGATTCAATCACTCCTTTATACCAAGTAAAGGACATTTTCTTATATCGATTGAATGTGCCATTTCCATCATCATTTCGATCAACATAAATGAGACCGTACCTTTTAGAAAGTTGTGCAGTGGACATAGAAACACAGTCAATACATCCCCAAGACGTATAGCCCATAATTTCAACACCATCCTGTAGAGCTTCAGCAACTTGCAATAAATGTTCTTTCATATACTGAATTCTATAATCATCTTGGACGGTTAAGTTATTAAGTTCATCTTTTATTAGTTGATCTTTAGCACCTAATCCATTTTCTACTATAAATAATGGGATTTGATAACGGTCATAATATCTATTTAAAATTATACGTAGTCCAATTGGATCAATTTGCCATCCCCACTCTGAAGACTCTAAATAAGGATTTACTAAACCACCAATAATATTCCCTTCTCCTGAATTATACTGTGTTGGAATAGCAGATTGAGTCACACTCATGTAATAGCTAAAGGATAAAAAATCTACAGTATAATTTTTTAATAACTCTGCATCTTCAGCTGCAAACTCTATGTTAATGTCATTTTCCTTAAAATATCTTTTTGCATAATTCGGATAATAACCTCTAACATGCACATCTGAAAATAGATAATTTAGATTCTCATACTCATGAGTCGCCCATACATCTTTTGGATTTGGAGTCATTGGATAAGCTGGCATAGCTAATACCATACACCCCACCTTAAACTCTGAATTAATCTCACGAGCAATTTTTGTAACCAAACTCGAGGCGACTAATTCATGATGTATAGCTTGATATAATTCTTGTTTCGAAAGATTCTCCTTAGGTATATCTATTCCTCCACTAGTAAACGGTAATTCCAAAACAGAGTTTACTTCGTTAAATGTAAGCCAATATTTAACTTTATCTTTATACCTTTCTAAAACTGTTCGAGCAAATTTTTCATAAAAATGAATCATTCTCCTATCAATCCATCCATGATATTTTCTTGCTAAATATAATGGAGTCTCATAGTGTGAAAGAGTTACAAGTGGTTCTATCCCGTGAGCATGTAGTTCATCAAATAATTCATCATAATATTTCAAACCAGCTTCGTTAGGTTCTTCCTCATCTCCTTTTGGAAAAATTCTACTCCATGCAATAGAAGTACGAAAAACATTAAAGCCCATTTCAGAAAACAAGGATATATCTTCCTTATATTTATGATAAAAATCAATACCTATCAATTTTAAGTTATCTTCTGTAGGATTTTCTGTTGCTTCTCCTAATCCACCTTTGGGTAACACATCCTGAACTGATAAGCCCTTACCATCTTCATTATATGCTCCCTCTACTTGATTAGCTGCAACCGCTCCACCCCAAAGAAAATCATCTGGAAAAATGGTCATAACTTTCCTCCATTATAATATTACCAGTAATTCCTTAGAATGCTCGATTGTCTGATTATTAGGTAATACTAATACATCTAGAAAATCATTGGTATTCGTTACAATTACTGGTGTAACTGTTTCGTAGCCTTTAGTCTTGATTAAATTCAAGTTCATTTCAAAAATCAACTGATTTTTGAAAACTCTGTCTCCTTCTTCTACATGACTAATAAAACCTTGACCTTTTAGCTCAACAGTATCTAATCCAATATGAATTAGTAACTCAACACCCTCATCACTCTTCAATCCAATTGCGTGCTTAGTCGGAAAAATATTTGTAATTTTCCCATCAAATGGTGCATAAACCTTACCTTCACTTGGGATAATCGCTACTCCGTCTCCAATTAATTTATCTGAAAATGTTTTATCCTGGACATCGCTTAACGGAATGATTTCTCCTGATATAGGAGAAAATATCATTTTTTTATTTGAAACTCCAGCTTTAACTTCTAAATTGCTAGAACTCTCTTCTTCATCGATTCCAAATATATAAGCTAATACAAAGGTAATAACAACCGAAATGACCGCCACAATTAAAGCATTTACAATATTTGATGGCACATCAGAATAAATAAATTGAGGCAACGCTATCAAAGATGGGACAGCAAATAGATATGCTTTAACACTAGTAAGACCTGCAAATAATCCCGCTAATCCACCACCAATCATAGCTGCATAAAGCGGTTTTTTATATTTTAAAGTCACACCATATAATGCAGGTTCGGTAATCCCTGCAAGTAAGGCTGAGAAACCTGCTGCAAAAGCAATTTGTTTTGTATTATTATTTTTACTCTTTAATGCAACAGCCATCGAAGCAGCCCCTTGAGCTAAGTTTGACCCTAACATTGCTGGAAGAATTAATACGTCTGGAGTAGCAATAGATGCCGCCAAAAAAATAGGTGCAAAAGCCCAATGCATTCCAGTCATAACAATAAATGGCATAATAGCACCAAGAATAGCTAATGTAAGCCATCCAGCTACACCATACATTTGCCCAACTAGATTTGATAATCCTTCACCAACAATTACTCCAATAGGTCCGACTACAACTAAGGCAATACAGCTTGATACTAATAATACTAGCGTAGGTTGCAAAAAACTCTTAGTAATAGCTGGTGTTAATTTAGCAATTATTTTTTCAATATATTTCATCAACCAAACCATAATAAGAATTGGAACGACTGATGAACCATAACTAGCTGGTGTCACAGGTGCACCAAATAAACTAAGAGGATTCCCTGATTGCACCATTTGAACAAAATTTGGATGGAGAAGTACACCTGCTACAGACATAGCTAATGTAGATGTTACTTTTAATTTTTGTGATGCAGAATAAGCTAATAACAGCGGTAAGAAATAATATGGAGCATCCCCAAAAAATGTCAAAAAAGCAATAGTCTGAGAATCTGATTGCAATATACCAAGCATTGGTAAAATGATTACCAAGACTTTCAACATACCTCCCCCTAACATTGCTGGAATGATTGGAGTCATGGAACCAGCGATATACTCAATGATTCTTTCTAAAATATTCCCTTTGTGCCCTTGAACAACTGAATCGGATTCAAAATTGCCAAGTTTAACGAATTCTTTATAATAATTAGCTACATCATTACCAAGTATAATTTGATATTGTCCATTCTTTTTCATAATACCTATTACATCTGGTATCTTCTTCACATCATCATCATTGACTAAATTTTCATCTTTTAATTCTAATCTTAAACGTGTTACACAATGGGTAACTCTATTGACATTTTTTTCACCTCCAATTACATCGAGGATTTTTTGTACCGTATCTTTATAACTCATGGTATTCTCCTATTCTATTAATCTAAATTTTTTGTTAAGCGACGAATATGAGCCATCAAATAAACTAATTCACTAGAAGTCAGCAAATAATTGTACTCAGTTTGTATAAACATTGCCACCTGTTCACCACATTCATATTCTCTAGGATATTTATTTTTCATTAATGCTAACAAGTCTTCATCATCATCGTCACAATAAGTTGTATTTTCAACCAAGCGATGGGCAAATAATTTTATATGAGTTATGAATCTATAATAATCAATAGAATCTTGGTTAAACTCAGTACAATAGAAATCTTGAATGATTTTCTCAATTCCCATAATTATTTCAGTGATTTTATACGACTCTTGAAAATTATTTTCTAAATTAGCATTAACAAAATGTAGCGCTATGAATGCAGCTTCGTCAATTGGAAGTTCAATACCTAACTCTTTTTTTATTATTTGTAAAGCCCTTTTCCCAAGTTCAAATTCTTCTTTATAATATTTCGATATTTCCCAGCGTAGGGGATTCGAAATAATAATCCCTTCTTTATAACGTTCTATGCTCGAAGAAATATGATCCGTTAAATTAATATAGATAATTTCATCAAAATTATTACCCAATGTTATTTTACCTAGGTTAATTATTTTTTCGGTGATGTACACCAACTCCAAAGGAACGTTAATAAACATCTCTGTAAAACGGGTCATATTATCTCTATTTTTGAGAAAAAAACTTTTCTCAATATCAATTGGATTTACTTTATCTCCAGTTTTTCTTCCAAAAGCTATGCCCCTTCCAAAAAGAAGAATATCGATATCTTTTTTACTTTGCGCAATTACGGCATTGTGGTTTAGTATTCGTTTTATGATCATAAAATTTCCCTTTTAAAATAAAAGGAACCTACTTAAAAACATCAAGAAACTTCTTCCGATGTGATTAAATAGGTTCCTGCTCACTTGTATTAGTGATAACATCCTTTTATTTCAATTTTTAATGGTGAAATGAAGCTTAAATAATTAATAACTCTGTAACCATTTTCATTTTATGATATTTCAATCTATTTGTCAAGTACTTGTAGAAATTTTTTTATTTTGTGTGATTCGAATGTGATAATGGCAACAGTCTCACTAAAGAAATGAAAATCATACATAGAAATTTTTAAAAATTTTCTCTATCGTAAACCTGCCACTAGTTCAGAAACTATACTAGCTGATTCCAAACGTAATATGGTCATCTCATCTACCTTCCCTAATAATGGCATTGCACCATACCAAACAATAGTCTTATTCACCAAAAGAATAGGCGTTACTATTTTTGATTGAGTAAAAGACACTTTAATTTTCTGGCTCTTCAACTGGTCTAGCCATGCTTTATTTGCAACCGTCTCTGGTATACATATCTCAATTTGACTAATCCTAAATTCTTTTAGAAAATTCATCAGTTTTGTCTGGTGCACATAAGGTAAAATAAGCATACATTCCTGTCTTTCCCCTGCTAAGTCCTCTCTCAACACCTTCTCATATCTACTATCAACATAAACGAATTGTTTCTCCTCACCCTCAATGGCACGATAATCCATCTTTCGATAAGCTACTTGTCGTTTCTGAAACATCTTTTCTAAATAAGGAACATAAATATCCACATAATCGAAAATCCGCACCAAAGACTTATCCTTGTAGTTTCTATGAATCCGACCTGCGTACTGAATCAAATTATTTTTCCAAGAAAAGGGTGCTGCCAAGATAAGCGTGTCCAACTGAGGTAAGTCAAAACCTTCGCCAATGTATTTTCCAGTAAACAACAAAATAAACCCTTTATCTAACTGTTCTAACGTCTCCAGTAAACTCGTTCTCTTTCTCGGACGTTGGTTTTTCCGCTAATAATGTAACAGTCATCAACCTCTTTCTCTTTCAATAACTTTTCAAAGACATCTATCTGTTGAATTCGATTAACTAAACCCAAGATATTCCGTCCTTCTGCCACTTGGGCTAGAATATCCTTGAGAATCAACTGATTCCTCGCTGAGTCTGTAGCAATCCAATCACTGGGCTGTATAAAATTACTTGCTTTGGTCTTTTCAATTTCTCTGAAAAACAATAGGTTCATGACCATTCTTACGCTCAGGCGTAGCCGTCAAACCGTAAAGATACTTCCCTCTAAACTGAGCAACAACTTTTTCAAACATCAAGGCAGAGATATGATGACACTCATCCACAATCATCATCTCATACTCATCCAAAAGACTTTGACTATTTTCCAACTTAAATAGAGATTGAATCATAACAACATCAACCAGTTTACTCAGTCATTTCTTAGCCCCACCGTACTGCCCGACATAGCCTATTACCCTTTCACGACCTGATGGTGTATAACGGGTAGCTTCTGCCTCTTCGAAAGTCAAAAAACACTTTAAACGATCCAGTCATTGGTCTAAGAGTTGCCTATTATGAACTAGGATAATGGTTTTTGTCTTACGTTCAGAGATAAGAGCAGCACCTAAAACGCTCTTTCCAAAACCTGTCCCGCATGAAGTAAACCATTTTCTTTAGAATTCATATCTGACAGGGCTAATTCTTGCTCCAAAGTAAGCTCTCCCTTAAATGCTACTCTAATAGACCTTTGTACTTTTCTCCTATCCTCCACAACTACCTGCTTAAATTTATCTTGCAATGGATATAACAAGCCTCTTGGCAGCCATAAATAATAATCGGATTCTCCAAATAAATACATTCGCTCAGGAATTTGATAGGTTGGCTGTCGCATAGCCTGCTTTAAATAAAATTCGGGATTAGAAAATGAAGCCATATTTTTCAAGAAAAACAGTGTCTTGGGTGTCACAGACGATTTTTTAAGTTGGATCATATTGGATAAAACGACCTTCAACTCCTTATCCAATTCTTGCTTGCCTAACTCCTCTTGGATTAACAGTGCCACTTTAGCAGTTGAAATCTTCTGAATTTCTTGTAGATACCTCCATTGGTCTTCATAAGGCTGAAACTGTTCATCCACAAAGACCGTTCGCCCTTGATGGTAAGCTTCTCCTTGAAAAGGCAAGGCAATCAAATTTCCAAATCCCCCCTTAGGAAGGACATCCTGATTTGGAAACATGCGATTAAAAGAATCAAAGGACAGTTGCATACTTTCCTGCATTGCCAGTTCTATCAGTTTCTTTCCAAACAAGCGAGCCTCTCGACTCGGAATCGCTTCCTCAAAGAAGAACCAAATATGGAGTCCGTGACCCGAACGAGAAATCTCTAAATGGGCTTCCATCTGGCGTTCCCTGGCTATTCTTCGAATGGTTAAACCAGCTTCTTTCCAATCTCCTTCATCAAAATCCAGTACCAAAAAATGACAGCTATCATCTAAGTGCATAGGAAAGATACCGATAGCTGTCTCCCCACGAAAATGAGATTTCAAAACGGAATCCGTCAATGTCTGGAAACTCCGTTTTTCAGGTAGCAACTGCTTCCAACCATAATCATAGGAAGGAAAATACTGAATTTTCCCTTGATCATTGATAAAACTCTTAGCATAAACATCATAACGGCCAGCAAACACAGAGGTAAACAATTGTAATTTTTCTTGCGTCGTCAAGCGACTACTTTGAAGTTGGAACATCTCCTCGAACTGAGAGCGTTCCATAACAAACTGACTCTTGTCTTTAAGACGTTTACACAAGAAAAACTCACTATCCCCATCAAAAGAAGAAAAGACATCAAGTACTTCTACCACAATTCCATCCAAAGACACAAAAACAGCCATAAGAGTCACCTCCTTGATTCCTATAGGCTGATTATAACAAGACTGGCTAATATTGTACACGAAAATAAAATCCCTTATTTGTTACAATACCTTTGAAAACTTTTATTTCTTTGCTACCCAGCCGATGGCATCGCTTGGGGGATTTTCGGTATCAATCCAGATAAATTCAATACGATTTCCCCATTTTTAAATTTAGTTAAACGAATACCGTTGATTTCCAGTTCATTGAGTCGTTGACCTGTCAAGACTTCTCGTTCTTTCAACTGGAAAAGTTAAGGGGGGAACTAATACAAATCTTCTAAGCTTCTATATTCAATGATTTCATTTTTGATAATATTCTTTTTAAACTCAAAATGTTTTAAAGGATTATCGATTAACACTAACTTTGGAATATCATCTAGATTTGTGACCAAGGATAAAATAAAATCCGATTGAAACTCCTTGACTTTTTCAAATTCTTTTGCAGTTAAACGCACACGCCCCTTAGATTTTCGGATACCTTTTACTTCGGCAAGGTAAGAATACTCTTGGACATCTACCTGAAAGTCATATCCATCACCATAAAGACGGGCATCGGTTAACTGTCCACCTTGGAATTTTTCTTCTTTATCAAAATGAAGGATAAAATAATTCTCAGCCTCCATTCCCGTTTCCTGTAGACGTTTGAATTTAGTTCGAACTATTGGTTTTTCAACGATGGTTATGCCTGTTTTCTTCCCTTCACTGGCAAGTAACATTTTAACTATTTCAGCATAACTATGAACATCTTCATTTCCAAACATCATATCAATTAAATCTTTACGAAAACGATAAACTTCAGCTTTCTGCCACCAACCTTTTCGATTATTGTCAAAATAAGGATCAAATAAATCCATTCTATTTTTTACAACTCCAGTTGTTTCAGCAATTCCCAGAGAAACCACATAGCGATAAAACTCCGACTTGCTAGAGCATTGAAATTCTTTTATAAAAAGCTTGGCAAACTTGGCAAGACCGTAGCCAATTAAATTTAACAATTCATAATGAGGGTGTTTGGACATCACTTTCTCCATCAATAGATATTGATTTCATTATACCAAAAAAACACGGCTCATCACCGTGTTTCTGTGTTTATTTCACCAACTTCTTCATCTCATCAATACGTGCTACGGTCGCATCATACTTGGCTTGGTAGTCAGCTTGTTTGTCGCGTTCTTTTTGGACGACTTCTGGTTTGGCGTTGGCTACGAAGCGTTCGTTAGAGAGTTTCTTACCAACCATGTCCAGTTCTTTCTGCCATTTGGCAAGTTCTTTTTCCAGACGTGCCAATTCTTCTTCGACATTGAGGAGATCGGCCAGTGGCAGGTAGATTTCTGCTCCTGTGATGACACTTGACATAGCCAGTTCAGGTGCAGGGATGGTTGATGCGATTTCCAAATGTTCTGGATTTGTAAAGCGTTTGATGTAGTTGACATTGCTGTTAAAGAAGGCTTCCAAGTCACTATCGCTAGTCTTAACAAGGATTGTGATAGGTTTGCTTGGTGCTACATTTACTTCCGCACGCGCATTACGAACGGCACGGATCAAGTCTTTGAGACTTTCCACACCAGTGTGAGCCGCAAGGTCTTCAAAGGCTAGATTAACAGTTGGGTATGCTGCTGTCACGATAGAGCCTTCAGCGTACTGACCAAAGATTTCTTCTGTCACGAACGGCATTATTGAGTGAAGGAGACGAAGGATTTTATCCAGCGTATAGAGGAGAACAGATCGAGTAATTACCTTATCGTCTTCATTGTCGCTGTAAAGAACTTCCTTGGTCAACTCAACATACCAGTTGGCAAATTCTTCCCAAATGAAGTTGTAAAGGATATGACCAGCCACACCAAACTCGAACTTATCAAAGTTTTCAGTAACTTTTGCAATGGTTTCGTTGAGATTGTGGAGAATCCAGCGGTCCGTCACATTACCAGCCTCACCTGTTGCAACTTTTGTGACATTGTCATGCGCCACATCCAGCGTCAAACCTCCATTGTTCATGAGGATATAGCGAGAAATGTTCCAAATCTTGTTAATAAAGTTCCATGAAGCATCCATTTTCTCATAAGAGAAACGCACGTCTTGTCCTGGCGCAGAACCGTTTGAAAGGAACCATCGAAGGGCATCGGCACCGTATTTCTCGATAACATCCATTGGGTCAATCCCGTTACCGAGAGACTTAGACATCTTGCGTCCTTGCTCGTCACGAATAAGACCGTGGATAAGGACGTTTTGGAATGGTTGACGGCCTGTGAATTCCAATGACTGGAAGATCATACGAGACACCCAGAAGAAGATGATGTCGTAACCTGTTACCAAGGTTGAAGTTGGGAAATAACGTTTAAAGTCTTCTGAGTCGACTTCAGGCCAGCCCATGGTTGAAAATGGCCAGAGGGCAGAACTGAACCAAGTATCCAAGACGTCTTCGTCCTGAGTCCATCCGTCACCTTCTGGAGCTTCTTCGCCGACATACATTTCACCATCAGCATTGTACCAGGCAGGGATTTGGTGACCCCACCAAAGCTGACGAGAGATAACCCAGTCGTGGACATTTTCCATCCATTGAAGGAAGGTATCGTTGAAACGAGGTGGGTAGAATTCGACCTTGTCCTCTGTGTCTTGGTTGGCAATGGCGTTCTTAGCCAATTGGTCCATCTTGACGAACCATTGAGTAGACAAGCGTGGCTCAACTACGACACCTGTACGTTCTGAGTGACCAACACTGTGGACACGTTTTTCGATTTTGACAAGGGCACCGATTTCTTCCAACTTAGCAACGACTGCCTTACGAGCTTCAAAACGATCCATGCCTGAAAATTCAAAGGCAAGCTCATTCATAGTTCCGTCGTCGTTCATGACGTTGACTTGTGGCAAGTTATGACGTTGGCCAACCAAGAAGTCATTTGGATCGTGGGCAGGTGTGATTTTCACGACACCAGTACCAAACTCAGGATCTGCGTGCTCATCTCCAACGATTGGGATGAGTTTATTAGCGATTGGAAGGATGACGTTTTTACCAATCAAGTCCTTGTAGCGCGGGTCTTCTGGATTAACCGCAACCGCAACGTCCCCAAACATAGTCTCAGGACGAGTTGTAGCAACTTCAAGGGCGCGTGAACCATCTTCCAGCATGTAATTCATGTGGTAGAAGGCACCTTCCACATCCTTGTGAATCACCTCAATATCAGAAAGGGCTGTGCGAGCTGCTGGGTCCCAGTTGATGATAAACTCACCACGGTAGATCCAGCCTTTCTTGTAAAGGTCCACAAAGACCTTACGAACAGCTTTTGACAAACCTTCGTCAAGAGTGAAACGCTCACGAGAATAGTCTACAGAGAGCCCCATCTTGCCCCATTGTTCCTTGATGGTAGTGGCATATTCGTCTTTCCATTCCCAGACTTTCGTCAAGAAAGACTCACGACCAAGGTCATAGCGGGAAATGCCCTCACCACGCAAGCGCTCCTCAACCTTAGCCTGAGTCGCAATACCAGCGTGGTCCATTCCTGGAAGCCAAAGCGTATCAAAACCTTGCATGCGTTTTTGACGGATGATAATATCTTGCAAAGTTGTATCCCAAGCGTGACCAAGGTGAAGTTTACCTGTAACGTTTGGTGGTGGAATAACGATTGAATAAGGCTTAGCCTTTTGATCGCCTGAAGGCTTGAAAACATCCGCATCAAGCCATTTTTGGTAACGACCAGCCTCAACCTCGGCTGGATTGTATTTAGATGAAAGTTCTTTAGACATGTGTGTTCTCCTTAATTACTTTTATTGACAATTTTAACCAAACCAATTTTTGAAAGTTCAATATAAATCTCTTCAATTTCAGCAAATGCTGCAAGTGGTGACATAGTATAATTTCCAGGATTATATTTAAGATTATACTTGCTTATCTTTGAAATATAATACCTAGAGTGTTTCAATTTTAATGATTCCAACTTTGATTTAATATCTACTAATGTATTATGGTTTAACTTTAAAAACAACTTATTATAATTACCATAGAGCTCTGTAAGAGCATTAAAGTATTCTTTCACTAGAGCTATAGCGTCAATCTTAGATGTTTCTTGGTTTAGTTTTATCAACTCCCCTTTCAATTTTTTCCATTTAAAGTTGGAATTTAAAAGATAATCTAAATCAATATAGAAATCTATTATAACAGTCTCATCGTCTGGGCTAACAGCTTTTACCTCATTTATTGGTAAGTCAGTATGTTGCGAATAATTTCTCAAAGAATGGCAAAATCGATAAGCAAAATTGGTATCATACTGATAGCTTGCAAAACCATGTATACAATCAAACTCCTCACTATCTTTGGAATATTTTTGTTTAATTTGGTTTTCGTTAAAATCGACAAACAATTTTCCACTGGATAATAAATGAATCATGAAACGATTTACATCTGCCTCTTCAATTTCTAATTCCTTTGACTCAAGTTTATTTTTAATACTTAAAAAATCCGAGACATCTGAAATAAACAATTCGAACATATTCTTGATTTTTTGAAAATTCTTTTGAATCTCAAAAATTTGGTCCGAGACTGACATTATTTCCTTGGTTGGTTCAATATCAGAGATGACAATACGTTTTTCATTGTTGTTAATTTCTAAATAAGCTAATCGCTCGATAATATCACTATCATTTAATTCAGCATACTCAACATCAATTTGGCGTAACTGCTTCTCAGATAGAGAGCTTACTTCCTCTTTTACATCGCTCATCTTATTCCTCCCACTCGCTCTTCAGCAAGCCATATATCAGACTGTCACAGCGGTTTCCTTGAACATCCTTTCGGTCTCTTATGCGAGCTTCGAGGGTAAAGCCAAGCTTTTCCGCGACTCGTTTAC